>JAEEGK010006964.1_pt1 | contig 27059 bp, 20 predicted proteins | sample 8958771 | NCBI WGS metagenome assembly JAEEGK01 (sample SAMN16246547, study PRJNA631951) | gut metagenome | biome: gut microbiome; feature: rumen; material: SC-attached | host: Bos | place: Iran: Karaj | collected 2018-10 | reverse complement strand
TGGAACGAGGGCACGCTCACCCAGCAGGCCATCGCCTTCATCATCCAGAAGGACAAGAACTCGGTGACGCAGTTCATCGATAACTTGGAGAAGAAGGGCTTGGTCACCCGCTCGGTGGCGAAGGACGACCGCCGTGTGAACAACATCGTGGTCACCGCCGAGGGCATGGCGCTCAAGGACTCCACCAAGCAACTGGCCATCGACACGATGAACAAGGCGCTAGAGGGCATCCCTGAGGATGACGTGCAGACGTTTGTCACCGTGTTGAAGAAGGTCTGCGGCAACATCAGCGACTTCGGGAAGCAGGCGGAGCCTTGGTAAATCCAGCCTTCCATGTCATTCCAGCAGAGGTCTTCAACGAAGTTTAAACCAGCCTCCCATGTCATTCCTGCAGAAGCCTGTAACAACATGAAGAACATGTCAAATCAGCCTCCCATGTCATTCCAGCGCGGGCAAGTGGGTGAGCGGGAATCTATGGGAGGCGGACCAAAGAAGATAACAGCCATGAATGACGGCCCCAACAGCTATAGATCCCATGCCTTTGCCCACCACCCCCCGCGGGGATGACATAGCTGTTGGGGCCTGTTTCTGCCCAGCGTTGGAATGACATGCTTTCTGCTGCCTGTTTCAACGAGCCTTCGTTGGGATGACATAGCTGTTGGAGCCTGTTTCTGCCCATCGTTGGAATGACATGCTTTCTGTTGCCTGCCTCAACTTGAATAGCACGTCAAAACCAGCCTCCCATGTCATTCCTGCGGGGGCAAGTGCGTTGGAGGGAATCTATGGGAGGCGGTTCGAAGAAGAAAAAAAGATTCAACAAATGAAAACCTATTGGGTATATATGATGCAAAGTGCCAATGGCAAAGCCTTATACACGGGAGTCACCAATGACCTTGATAGGCGTGTTAGAGAGCACAAGGAAGGTAGTGGATCTGCATTTACGGCAAAATACAAATGCCATAAGTTGGTATACTATGAAGACTTTGGTTTGATAGATCAGGCCATAGTAAAGGAGAAAGAAATCAAAATGCTATCAAGAGCGGAAAAAGAAAGACTGATAGATACTATCAACCCTGAAAGGAAGGATTTGTCCGAGCTGTAGGTAATCAGTCATCCTTCCATGTCATTCCTGCAGAGGCTTGTAACAACATGAAGAACACGTCAAAACCAGCCTCCCATGTCATTCCAGCAGAGGCAAGTGCGTAGGCGGGAATCTATGGGAGGCGGCTTAAAGAAGGTAACAACCATGAATGACGGCATCAGAAAGCATAGATTCCAAGCCCTCGCGCAATCCGGCGCAGGAATGACATGCTTTCTGCTGCCTGTTTCAACTTGAAGAACACGTCAAATCAGCCTCCCATGTCATTCCAGCTGGGGCAAGTGGGTTGGAGGGAATCTATGGGAGGCGGGCCAAAGAAGGTAACAACCATGAATGACGGCCCCAATAGCTATAGATCCCATGCCTTTGCCCACTACCCCTCGCGGGGATGACATAGCTGTTGGGGCCTGTTTCTGCCCATCATTGGAATGACATGCTTTCTGCTGCCTGTTTCAACCTGAAGAACACGTGAATCCAGCCTCCCATGTCATTCCAGCAGAGGCAAGTGGGTGAGCGGGAATCTATGGGAGGCGGGTCAAAGAAGGTAACAGCCATGAATGACGGCATCAGAAAGCATAGATTCCAAGCCCTCGCGCAATCCAGCGTAGGAATGACATGCTTTCTGCTGCCTGTTTCTGCCTTAGTGGGGATGACATAGCTGTTGGGGCCTGTAATCCGAACGTTCTCAATTCTTTTTTGCCCTCTGGCACAATAATTGGATAATTTTTCCGCGTTTAAACCGTTGAATCCTTATCTTTGCAGCTCAAATTTTGATGAATATGAATAAGACAATCAAATTATTATGGGCGCTCTTTGCGGCGGCTTTGCTGTTGACGGCTTGCAACAAAGGCCCAGGCGAAGGCGGCACAGGCACAGTGCGAGGCTATGTGAAGCTCGTGCACCATCCCGATGACGACTACACCTTGACTCCCGACACCATGGCGGCGGCCAAGACCGACGTGTTCATCGTCTATGGCGACGAGCCTTATTTCGGCAACGACGTCGAAACGAATGCCGAAGGGATGTATCAGTTCGAATACCTGTTGCCCGGCGCCTATACCGTGTTTTCCTATTCCACCTTGCCTTCAGGAGAGAAAGTGGCGGTGAGCGAGACGGTCAATCTGACGCGAGGGGCGGTAGCGCAAGCGCCTACGCTTTACATCCATGATGGCAAAGCATACGGCACTTCCGTCGTGAAAGGGCAGGTAATGGCGGCCTATTATGTCAAGGACGATGGCGTTTGGTACTATCATTCGGAAGGGCCGGCTTATGAGCACCGGGTATATATCCGCAAGGCGGGCGAGGAGCTGTATTTCGATGATACCCGCACTGGCGTGGATGGCAAATTCGCATTCCAGAAGTTGCTGCCCGGTGAGTATGAGATTTTCACCGTGACCGAAGACGGCGATGAGTGTCCTTCGCTGCTGTTCCAAAGTGTCAGCGTGGGAGAAGCGGGACAGATTTACGAACTTGAAGAACCTTTTGTAATCAGAATAAACTTATAATTGATAGGATATGAAACGTTTAGCAATAGTTTTGGCTTTGTTTGCCATCAGTTTGTGCGGTATGGCGCAGTCGGTCTCTGAGAGCACCATCCAGAAGCGCGAAAACCGTAAAGGCATGGTGCTGAAGGAATGGAACACGGCTGCAGGTGACAAGCGTGCCTTCCTCGACCGCGTGACGACCTACGATGAGTTAGGCCGGAAGATTGAGGAAATCGAATATGCCAGCTATGGACAGAAATGGCGTGTGGTGAGCGAGTATCCCGCCAACAGTGACATCACGGCTAAGGTGGTGCGCGAAATCGAGTACAACGACCGCGACAAAGTGGTCAGAATCAGGAAATTCGAATATAACGAAGATGGCTCCAAGAAATGCCAGAAGAACTATTATCCGAATGGCAAGCTGGAGTCGGTGAAGACTTTCGAGTACGTCCCCAAATAAAGCTTGTGGAAGAGATCCTCGGCATAGTGCAAGGCATGAAGCCCATCACGCTCGACGAGATGAGTGCCGTGAAGCTAATGAACCGCATCGACACGAAGTATGTGGTGACGGAGAACCAGCTTCGCGCCATTTTGTTGGGAATCCGCGACAGCTACTATGCCCAGGAAGTGGAAGGCAACCGGCTCTCGCCTTACAACACCGTGTATTACGACACGCCCGAGCTGACGATGTACCTCATCCACCACGACCGCCACTTGGTGCGCGACAAGGTGCGCGTGCGTACCTATGTCGACTCCCACCTGACCTTCTGCGAGGTGAAACACAAGAACAACAAAGGGCGCACGAAGAAGAAACGCATCAAGGTGGAACCCATACCCAACATCTTGGACAACCCGGAGGCGGCTGCGTTTTTGGCTGAGAAACAACCTTACCCTGTCAGCACATTGAGCCCGCATCTGGTCACCCTCTTCGACCGAATCACTTTGGTGAATTTCGAAAAAACAGAGCGTCTCACCATCGATTGCAACCTGCGTTTCGAGAACCTGCGCAACGGTCACACCGCCTCGATAGCTCCCCTCGCTGTGATGGAACTCAAGCAAGACGGTCGAGCCCACTCTCTGCTGAAGGATGTGCTCTTTGAATTGAGAATCAGGCCGTTCAAGGTCAGCAAATACTGCATCGGCACCTGCCTGACCCGCCCCGAGGTGAAACAAAACCGGTTTAAGAAGAAGTTACGTAGAATTGAAAAGCTAAAAAGCAATAAGCCGTAAGCTTTAAGCTATAAGCAGTCAGCTCGTCAAGTGCACTGCTTATAGCTTACGGCTTAAAGTTTAAAGCCAACAACATTAAACAATTAAACAATCAACAATCAACAAATATGAATCTACTACAAATCAACATGCAGGACTTCGACCCTGACATTGCGCGCGAGTTTGGCGGCGGTGCATCGACCATGGATTTCCTTGGCGTGCCGCTCTTTGATGCCCAGAGCCTCTGGACGACCTTGATCCGCTTCGTGTTCAACCTCCTCGTTTGCTGGGTCATCATTCATTTCTTCTACTACAAGAAGGCCAACCGCAAGGACTATTACTTCACCTTCATCATGTTTGCGGCGGTCATCTTCCTCATCATCTCGCTGATGGAGAACATGAAGATGAACATCGCGTACGCCCTCGGACTCTTTGCCATCTTCGGCATGATACGTTACCGAACGGAGACTATCAAAATCCGTGAGATGACCTACCTTTTCGTGGTGATGGGCCTGAGCATCGTCAACGGCATGGCACTTTCGACGAGTTATATCGAACTTCTCGCGGTAAACTTGATGGTCGTGCTGATTATCTGGCTCCTGGACGGCACGAAGATACTGAAGCACACGGCCATGAAGATTATCCTCTACGACCGCATCGAGAACACCAAGCACGGGAAGGAGGAAGACCTGAAGGCCGACCTTATCGAACGCACGGGCTTGGACATCACGAAGGTGGAAGTGGGACATATCGACTACCTGCGCGACGTGGCTTTCGTCAAGGTGTACTACAAACCGATTGATGGTGAGGTGAATACGATTGATACGATAACTAAGCTGAAAGACTTTGATAATTAGACTATGGCCTATGGCAGATGGCCTATGGCAGTCCCAAGTGAGAAATAGTCTCATGCTTTTCTTGGTCTGCCCAAGGCCATAAGCCATAATCATAGGCCATAGTAAATGATTAAATGAAGAGGTTACTAACCATATCATTATTATTGCTCTTGTCGGCAAGTCTCTTCGCGCAGAGCGAGCGCACGACCGACTTCGGCGGCATTGTCTCGGCCGAGGCAGAGGCAGCTTTGGGCGGTCCCTTTGGCTTGTCGGTGGAGGAGGAGTTGCGCTTCGACCATGACTTCACCCAGTTCGACCGTTGGCTCAACTCCGTTGGGGTGGACTACACCTGTCTGCACAACCGCATGAACATCGGCCTTACCGCTGACTACATCCGTCGCCATAACGACCGAGGCTATTACGAGAACCGTGGCCGTTTGGGTCTGCAGGTGACCTACACGGAGGAATGGCGCCGCTTCAAGTTTCAGGTGCGCAGCAAGGCCATCGGCACCTTCTTGGACGAGCGCACGGGCGAGCATCGGGTCAATCCGAGGCTATATTGGCGCAACCGGCTGAAAGTGACCTATCAGCAACCCAATAGCCGATTCAAGTATGCCCTTTCGACCGAACTGTTTTGGCTCACCAACGACCCAAAGAAAGGCGGCCTTGACAATCTCCGAACGGTGCTTTCGGTGGATTACCGGCTGGCGCGGCAATACTCGCTTTCCCTTTTCGCCCGCATGGACAACGACTTGCAGGTGAATGCACCCGTTGACCGATTCTATTTGGGAATGACGTTTAAGGCGAAGTTTTAGCGGTTTTATTATTGCAATTTCAACAAAAAAAGCTGTTTTTTTCGAAATGGCTTTTTTTATTTGAATTGGTTTCCTATTTTTGTAGTCCCGAAACCAATCAAATCTTATCAATATGAATACTAAGCATAACATGAAAAGAATCAGTATCAGCATCATCGCTGTGATGTTGTTGCTGGGTTTCTTGTCGGGTTGCGGCAAGAAAGAGAATGCTGCTGCGCCGAAATCCTTTGTGGAACGCATCCAGCCATTGAATGAGGCCCTGCTGCCACTGCTTGACAGCTACACCTCCGGTGTCATCGCCTCTGGAGACCCTATTGTGGTAAGGTTTAAGAACCCGGAGACGATGAAAGTGAAGTTTGGCGAGACGATTTCCGCCAAAGCCTTCGAGTTTACCCCCGCATTGAAAGGTAAGGCCGTATGGATTGACGAGAACACCGTCGGGTTCCAGTACGACCAAATCGACAAGGACCAGAATTATGTCTGCAAGTTCAACATGTCTGAGTTTTTGGATGTGGCAGGCGACCAAAAGCTGGAGTTTGGTTTTGGCGTACGTCGTCAGAACTTCAGCCTCGTTGCCCAGCAGCCCATCTGCGTCTCCAACGAGTCGATGAACTACAACTTGCGCATCGCCTTTGCCGTGCCCGTCGACCAGGATGAGGCCATTCACATGTTTGACGATGCGTTTGCCAAAAAACATCCTGTGCAGGTGACCTATTCGGGAAACAATATCTATGATTTTGAAGTTCAAGGCTTTGAACGGAAGAATTCGGACTATACGGTACGTGTCGCATTGGATGGAAAAGCCGTTGATTCGAAGGCGAAGATGGAACGTGATCTGGTGATTTATGCCAAAGACAAGTTCATCCCCTTGAGCTTCGATGTCGACCGCAGCTCCAGCCAAGCCACGCTGTTCTTCAGCCAGCCACTGAAGGAAGACCAAAACCTTAATGGCTTTGTCGACGTTCCCAGAAATCTGGCTTATAAGGCCGACATCAAGGGCAACAAAATCGACTTCTATTTCGACAAGAGCAAACTCTATTCCTATCAGCTGGATGATTTGAAAATCGGTATCGGCAGTGGCATTCGTTCCGCCAGCGGCATGGTGCTGCAAGAGGATATCGAATACGAACTGGATCTGACCGAGGTGCTGCCCAAGGTGCGTTGGACCGACGACGGCATCATCATCCCCAATGTGGATGAGACCACGGTCTACTTCGATGCTATCTGCGTCAATTCGGTGACTTTGAGGATTATTCGTATTTTCGACGACAACGTCCTTTCCTTCTTGCAGGACAACGAGTTGGGTGAGACCTACGGTGTGCGCAAGGCAGGTCGTTTGGAGAAGAAAGTCCGTTTGGCTGTCGACAATCCTTATCCGAACCAATGGAAGACTTTCCCCATCGTGCTTTCAGATTACATCAAGGTGGAACCTGGCGCGATGTATCAGTTGAGCCTCAATTTCGGTCCTGCCGACTACACGTTCGCCTCCGATGAAATGAAGCATGCTGTGATTGAAAACGAAGCCCTTGAGGCCAGCTATTGGGATGGTGAAAGCTACGATTATAAGGAATACAACTATGACGGTGAATGGGGCGACCCCAACGGCTTATACTATTATAACTATGTAGAGGCTAAGAAGAACATCGTCGTCTCCGACCTCGCTGTCACCGCCAAGATGGGTCGCAACGATGTCGTGGATGTGTATGTCTATCAGATTTCCGATGCCAAGCCCGCCATGGGTGCCCAGGTGATGGCCTATAACTTCCAGAAGCAGGAACTGGCCAAAGGCAATGTAGACGGACAAGGCCATGTGCAGCTGAGCTGCGCCAACCGTCCCGCTTTTGTGGTGGCTTCCGATAAGAAAGGGAGCAAGTCGGTGATCAAGTTGAGCGATGGCAATGCCTTGTCGTATAGCCGCTTCGATATTTCAGGTGAACCTGTAGAGAAGGGCGTTTACGCCTTTGCTTATTCCAACCGAGGCGTGTGGCGTCCGGGCGATGAGCTGCAGCTCAACCTCATGCTGAATGATTTTGAGTCGGTCTTGCCAAATGACTATCCGGTCGTCCTCGAAGTGATCGACGCTTCGGGCCGTCTCTATGCCAAGCAGGTGAATACCAAGCCGGTGAACGACATTTATTGCTTTACCGTCCCGACCAACGTGTCGGATGAGACAGGTCTATGGCTGGCACGTTTTAAGGTGGGGACGAACGTCATCACCTCGAATCTGCGCGTGGAGACAATCAAACCCAACCGTTTGGAGATTCTCTTCGACCTGCCTGAAGTCGTCAGTACCACACGCAACGAGCGCGTCAATCTGACCTCAAGATGGCTCAATGGCATGAAGGCCAACGGCTTGAAGGCTGAGGTGGATGTGAAATTGCGCGAAGGTAAGACCACTTTCAAGAACTTCTCTGACTATACCTTTGAAAATGAAACCCAGTTGTTTGAGCCGGAGGAGGTTTCGTTATATAGCGGCCAGCTTAATGCAGAGGGTGTGACCAATGTAGGCTTCGGCCCGTTGCACGATGTGTATGCCTCGCAGATGATGAACGGCACCTTCACGGTGAAAGTCTTTGAGAAAGGTGGTGACTTCAGCATTGCCGCATTCAATGCCAAAGTGTCGCCGTATGCCCGTTATGTGGGTGTGAGGTTGCCTGAGACTTCTTCAAAATACGGCAGCTATTATGATACCGATAAGGATTGGAAGTTCGACATCGCTGTGGTGAATGAGACGGGCTCGGCTTGCAAGTCGGCAGTCGCCTTGGACTATGCCCTTTATAAGTTGGATTCCTACTGGTGGTGGTCGAGCGAGGATATCTATGATTTGCAGCGTTATGCCTCTGGTACCTATAGGTCGCCTGTGCAGAACGGCGTTTTGACCTGCACGGGCACGACTTCGGTCAGCTTCAACATTCCTGAGGATAAGTGGGGCAGCTACCTCTTCGTGGTGAGAGACAATCAAGGCGGTCACATGTTCGCCAAGGTCATCGACTTCGACTGGGGTTACGGCCATTCCTCATCCGCTTCGGGCGCTCCCGCCCAGTTGGCCATGAAGGCTACGGCTGACAGCTATCAGGTGGGTGAGAAGATCGTGGTTACCTTCCCGGCCAATGACAAGGCCAAGGCTTTGGTCACTGTGGAGTCTAACGACCGTGTGCTGCAGAGCATGCTTGTTGAGAACCTCGGTCAGGAAGGCAAGGTTGAGATTACCGCCACGGAAGAGATGATTCCGAATGTCTACGTCTACGTGGCCTTGATACAGCCGCATGATGCCGCCAACGACCTGCCCATCCGTCTCTACGGCGTGATACCCGTGAAGGTGGAGAATAGGAAACTGCAACTGCAGCCCAATATCCAAGTGCCTGAAACCGCCAACACGAAGAAGAAACTCGACGTGAAGATCAGTGAAGCCGCTGGACAAGCCATGACCTACACCTTGGCTATCGTTGACGAAGGTATCCTCGGTCTGACCAACTACAAGACCCCGAATCCTTACGGCTACTTCAACAGCAAGCAGGCTTTGAGCGTCCGTACTTGGGACAACTACGCATCTATCGTGGATGCCTTCAGTGGTGAGTTGGGCTCTGTGTATGCCATCGGTGGTGACGGTATCCTCAACCAAGAGGTTACCTTGGACAAGCGCTTCAAGGCTTACGCCGTCACTTTAGGACCTTTCGAGTTGAAGGCAGGCGAAACCAATACACATAGCTTCGATGTGCCGCAATGCTCTGGCGCACTGCGCTTCATGGTGGTGGCTAAGGGCAACGGTAAGGCTTTTGGCTCATCTGAGAAACGCATGACGGTGGTCGACCCGATCAACCTCTATGCTTCGGCACCGCGTGTGGTGGCTCCTGGCGATGAGCTGAACCTCAAGGTACAGGTGCAAGCGCCTACGATGAAGAACAAGACCTTACAAGTGAAGTTCGACAACAAGAACCTTGAACCCATTGGCAGCTTGCCCACCACGGTGCAGATTGATGGCAATGGTGAAGGCATGGTTGCCGTTTTGACGAGCATCCCAAAGACTTTGGGCAATGCCGAGCTGAAGGTCTCCGTGACGGGTGATGGCTACACCGCCGAATCCTCGACCGTGATGCCCATCCGTATGCCTTACGCCGAACGCCGTAACACCATCACCAAGGAAATCGAGGCGGGACAGACAGCCAGCATCCCGTTCAACATGGAAGGTATGGCTGGAACGCAACAAGGCAACATCACCGTATCGAGCCTGTTGCCAGTCGACTTGTTCGGTCGCATCGATTACCTGTTGGGTTATCCGCACGGTTGCCTCGAACAAATCACTTCGAAGGCCTTCCCGCAGCTCTATCTGAACTACTTCGCCCAACTTGACGATAAGACCAAGGAAGAGATGCAGGAAAATGTTAACTGGGTGATTACCAATATGAAGGCGTACCAGAAATCAGACAACTCCATGTCGAACTGGCCCAGTGGATCTTACGTCAATCCATGGACTGAAATCTATGCCTTGCATTTCCTCGTTGAGGCCAACAAGCAAGGCTATAATGTGCCGCAGTACTTCCTCGACGGCTTGCTGAAATACCAAGCTGACCGTGCCAAGCAGTGGAAGAACAACATCGACTACAAACAAGGAGAAACCATCCAGGCCTACCGCCTCTTTGTGTTGGCTTTGGCTGGCAAGGCTGAGATGGGTGCCATGAACCGCTTCAAGGAGTTAGATATGATGTACGACCTGACCAAGGTGCTTGCTGCGGGTGCTTTCGCTCAGACGGGTAAGACCAATATTGCCCAGAAGCTGTTGCCCGCCTATGAAGACGGCAAGGCCATGTCTGACTATTATTCTTCCTTCGGCTCACTTATGCGCGACCTCTCTTTCCTGACCTATGTTCAGATGCTCTGTGATGTGGATCAACAGACGGTGCAGAACAACATCAACGAGGTGTGCCGCATGATGAGCACCAACCGTTGGATGGACACCCAGACCACGGCCTTCTCGCTCTTTGTGTTGGGTAAGTATGCTGAGAAGATGAACGTCAAAAACACCAACCTCTCTGCCACTGTGAAGGCCAATGGTGACGAGCGTACATTGAACACCAATATGGCTTCGGTGGGCTATGGCTTCACGCCGAAGTTGGGCAACAACACGGTTGAGGTGAAGAACAACACCGACCAGAAACTGATAGCGAATGTCTTCACCAAGACTGCAGTGGCCGAATACGACATGAACGAGGGTGGCAACCTGATCAATATGACGGTGGACTACTTCGACAAGAACGGTAACCCAGTGAACTTGAACTCGTTGGCAGCAGGTACCGACCTTGTGGTGAAGATTAGTGTGTATAATCCGAGCGAATGGCGTGTCACCGAGCTGGCGTTGTCGTACTATCTGCCTTCGGGTTGGGAACTGGTTAACGAGCGTGTGGCGGGTGACGAGACGGCCAACCAAGGCGCCAAGCATATTGACTTGCGCGACGACCGCGCTTACTTCTACTTCGACCTGTGGTCGAGAGAAAGAGTGAACTTCACGTTGAAGGTCAACGCCACCTACGAAGGCAACTACATGATCCCTGCCGTCCGTTGCGAGGACATGTACAACAACGAGATCTTCTACAACGTTCCTGCTCGTGGGTGTGTGGTGAAGTAAATCGTTTAAAGCGATGAAATGGCTCGCAAGACATAAGAAAACCAAGGTTGTCTTATCGGTTCTTGCGGGCCTTTTCATTGCCTTCCTCTGCATCCCTGTACCGCGCTTCGACAAGCCCTATTCGACGGTCTTGACGGCGAAGAATGGAGAATTACTCGGCGCAAAGATTGCCGACGACGGCCAATGGCGTTTCCCGGCCACCAACGACTATTCCCCAAAATACATCGCCTGCCTCTTGGAATATGAGGACCGTTGGTTTTTCTTCCATCCAGGCTTCAACCCTGTCTCGTTCGTGAAGTCGTTTGTCGACAATATGAAAGCAGGGGAAGTGGTGCGCGGCGGCAGCACCATTTCGATGCAGGTGGTACGCATGTCGCGCGACAACCCCCCGCGAACTTATGCCGAAAAACTGTGGGAGGTCATCTTGGCCATGCGGCTGGAATTGCATTATTCCAAGAAGTCCATCCTTGAGATGTATGCCGCCAACGCGCCCTTTGGGGGCAATGTGGTGGGCATCGATGCGGCGGCATGGCGCTATTTCCACACCACCCCCGATGAGCTCTCTTGGGGCGAGGCAGCCACCCTCGCCGTGTTGCCCAATTCTCCGGCGCTGATTCACCCAGGTCGTTCCCGCGACCGTTTGGAGCAGAAACGCGATGAGTTGTTGCAACGTATGCCCGATGCCAAGGCTTTCATTCCCAAACGATTTAATGTGCCACGGATTTCAGAAGAAGATGCTGAACTGGCCATGATGGAAGACATCCCCGATAAGCCTTTCGAAATGCCTATGCTGGCTTATCATTACCTTAGCGATCAAGACAAGCAACATCATGGACATCAGATTGCATCAAGCATAGACTACAATCTGCAACGTTCGGTGATGGAAATCATGCATCGACATCACGATGCCAATGTGATGAACAATATCGATAATGCAGCGGTTTATGTTCTTGATTATCTGAAAGATGAAATTGTTGTCTACGTGGGAAACAACATGGATGCCTCCGATGCTGCTATGGTCGACATGGTGAAAGCGCAACGCTCAACGGGAAGCATTTTGAAACCCTTCCTCTTTGCTGCCATGTTGGATGAAGGCACCTTGCTGCCCGAGATGGTGCTGCCCGATATCCCGATGAGTCTCTCAGGCTTCACGCCGAAGAACTACAGTGGTGAGTATTGGGGTGCCGTGTCAGCCGACAAGGCCTTGCAGAACTCACTGAATGCACCTTTTGTCCACTTGCTGCGCGAGTACGGCCAGCAACGGTTTTATAACTTGCTGAAACAGTTGCCGCTGAAAGGCCTTGTCTTTGATGCGGAGCATTACGGCCTTTCGCTCATCGTGGGTGGGGGAGAGGCTTCGCTTTACGACATTACCAATGCCTATGCCAAGATGGGACGGAAGTTAGCTTCGTATGTGAACGAAAGCTATAATGTCAAGATAGACGAGAAGGAGTCGCCTTTTTCGGCAGAGGCCATTGCTGAGACTTTTCATGTGATGCTGGGCTTGACGCGGCCTGTCAATCAGATAGGTTGGGGAGGATTCTCTTCCTCGGCACAGGTGGCTTGGAAGACGGGTACCAGCTTCGGCTTCAAGGATGCTTGGGCGGTGGGCCTCACCGACCGTTATGTGGTGGGTGTTTGGGCAGGCAACTCTGATGGAGAAGGTCGTCCTGGGTTGACGGGTGTGGGTGTGGCTGCTCCCATCATGTTTGACGTGGTCGGCAAGCTGAACGACAGCTATCGTTATCCCGCCAACACTCCAGGAAGTATTGAGATTGAGGTGTGTGCCGATTCGGGTTATCCCAAGTCGGAGCTTTGTGAGCATACGAAGAAGATCCTCGTGTGTAATGTGGAGAACCAGACGGGCGTGTGTCCCTATCATAAAAAGGTGTTTTTGGACGAATCTCGGCAGTATCAGGTGCGTCCCGACTGCTATCCCGTTGACCAAAAAAGCTTTGAAGTGTATTATGTGTTGCCGCCCGTGATGGAGTGGTTCTACAAGAAGCATTCACCCTTGTTCCGACCCTTGCCGGCTTTCTATCCTGGCTGTGGTAGCGCCCATCCCGATGACGTGATGGCCTTCGTCTATCCAAAGAGCGATGCCAAGGTGAGCATCCCCATCGGCATCCGTGGCGACCGCCAACAGGTCATCTTCGAGATTGCACATCGCAACCCGCAAAAAACGATATATTGGATGCTAAATGAACAATTCTTAGGTCAGACCACCTTCAACCATCAGATGCCTATCGACGTGGAGAAAGGCACCTATCGTCTCCGTTGCGTTGACGAAGATGGAGTGGAGCTGAATAGGAAGATAGTGGTGCAGTGATGAAATTCCCTGCGGGAATGGAATTAAGCCTAAAGTAACAAGCGGCGGCCAATGACAGTTACCCGTCAGTAGCTATTACAAGCCGCAGGTAATTACAAAATGAAGTATTTCATTCCCGAAGGGAATCTATTTAACCTTTACCAAGCGTACGCCTCTTCCGTCATCCATTTGCCCTGCACTTTCAGGACACGTTCGATGACATCACGCACAGCTCCCTTGCCACCAGGTCTTTCGCTGATGAATTTGCAGATTTCCTTTATCTCAGGCACTGCATCGGCAGGACAAGCCGGAACCCCCACTTCTTTCATTACCTGAAGGTCAGGGATGTCGTCGCCCATGAAAATAATCTGTTTGGCGTCGAGGCCTTTGCGGTTCATGTACTCCTTGAGCTTCAGCACCTTGTTTGGCACACCGGTGAACACATCGCTCACGCCAAGGCTGTTCATCCTGACTTCCATAGAGGGGCAGATGGCGCCCGAGATGACGGCTACTTTATAGCCGAGTTTTGCGGCCAGCTGCAAAGCGTAGCCGTCTTTCACGTTGGTGGCGCGCCAGGGAGTTCCATCTGGGCTGCTGAAGACTGTTCCGTCGGTCATCACGCCGTCGTAGTCGAAAACAAAGGTCGTGACTTCTGAAAATAAGGTTTCGAGTTCGTTCATGGTCATAAGATTTTACGCTTCAAAAATACGGAATTTTTGGCAAAATCCAGTTGTTATTGCAAAAATGCTTAAATTTGCAGTCCATTTTTTACGATTATGAGAGTCAGACATCAAACAGATAACGTTGAAGAGATTGTGGCCGCAACGATTGAGGCCATGGAAGCCGTGAAAGGCAAAGACATTGTCACCCTCGACCTGAGGGAGATCACCACCGCAGTGACAGATTATTTTGTCATCTGCCATGCCCCTTCCAAAACGCAGGTGGATGCCATCGCCGATAAGGTGGAAGAGGTGGTTTTTGAAAAGACGCACAACAAACCCTACCATGTGGAGGGCCGCGAAAATACGGAATGGATTTTGATAGACTTCGTGGATGTCGTCGTCCATGTATTCCTCGAATCGAAGCGCGAGTTTTACAAATTGGAGGAGCTATGGGCCGATGCTGAGAGAATCGTGAAGGCGACCGAGGAATAATCATTTCAAAATCAAAGTTTTACAATGGAGAATAACGAGACTAAAGGGTCTGGCAACAACCCAAACCAGCCCGACCAGCCTAACCAACCCAATCAGAAACCGAATGGCAAGAGACGGTTCAACTTGATGTGGATCTATGTCATTTTGTTCGCTGTGCTGATTGGTGTGAACTTTTTTGGCAGAGGTTCTGTCACCCCACAAGAGGATATTGATCAGGGCAAACTCATCGAGTTGCTAAAAAAGGAAGAGGTGGGCAAAATCGAACTTGTCAACCGCGAGGATGCCGAGATCTATCTGAACAAGAAAGGCTTGGCAATCTATTTCCCTGACGTGACTACCAATGCTGACGGCATTACCGAGTATCCGAACTACTCCTATAAAATCGGCTCTTTGGAACGTTTTGAGGAGATGGTGGAGAATGCCCAGCAAGATGTGTCCAATCCCGTGTATATCAGCAATGTAAGACGAAACAATTGGATGGGTAGCATCTTTGAGTGGTTGATACCATTGGCCTTGCTCGCTGTGTTTTATATTGTGCTCATTCGCGGAATGGGTCGCAGCATGGGTGGTGGAGCTGGATCGATTTTCAATATAGGCAAGTCGCGGGCTCAGCTTTATGACAAAAACAGCAGCAATGTCAACGTGACCTTCAAGGATGTGGCAGGTTTGGAAGAGGCAAAAGTGGAGATTATGGAAGTCGTTGACTTCCTGAAGAATCCAGAGAAATACACCAAATTGGGCGGTAAGATTCCGAAGGGTGTGCTTTTGGTTGGCCCTCCCGGAACGGGTAAGACCCTGCTGGCCAAGTCGGTGGCAGGCGAGGCCAATGTGCCTTTCTTCAGCCTTTCAGGCTCCGACTTCGTGGAGATGTTTGTCGGAGTGGGCGCTTCGCGTGTCCGTGACCTGTTCAACAACGCCAAGTCGAAAGCACCATGCATCATCTTCATCGACGAAATCGATGCCATTGGCCGTGCCCGTGGCAAGAGCGCCATCACTGGTGGTAACGACGAACGTGAGAGCACGCTGAACCAGTTGCTTACCGAGATGGATGGTTTCGGTACCAACTCAGGTGTCATTGTGTTGGCTGCCACCAACCGTGCCGACATCCTCGACAAAGCCTTGCTCCGTGCCGGTCGTTTCGACCGTCAGATCTATGTGGAGCTGCCCGACATTGTTGGCCGTAAGGAAATCTTTGAGGTACACATGCGCGGCTTGAAGCTTGGCAACGATGTCGACAAAGACTTCTTGGCCAAGCAGACCCCGGGTTTCTCGGGTGCTGATATCGCCAACGTGTGTAATGAAGCCGCGTTGATGGCTGCCCGCAAAGGCAAAGAAGAGATTGATAAGCAGGACTTCTTGGATGCTGTCGACCGCATCATCGGAGGCCTCGAGAAGAAGAATAAGATTATCTCACCCGAAGAGAAGAAGGTCATCGCCTTCCATGAGGCGGGCCATGCCACAACGAGCTGGTTGCTGCAGTTTGCCCATCCTTTGGTGAAGGTGACCATCGTGCCGCGTGGCAACTCGCTGGGTGCTGCATGGTATCTGCCCGAGGAACGTCAAATTACCACCAAGGAGCAGATGTACCAAGAGATGATTGCCACCTTGGGCGGTCGTGCAGCCGAGCAGGTGGTCTTTGGACAGATTTCCACTGGTGCCTTGTCTGACCTTGAGAAAGTCACCAAACAGGCCTTTGCCATGGTGACCTATTATGGTTTGGACGAGGAAATCGGCAACCTGAGTTACTATGACTCAACGGGGCAGCAGGACTATAGCCTCACCAAACCTTTCAGCGAGAAGACCGCCGAGACCATCGACCAACGCGTGAGCTTCATCGTCGAGAAGGCATATAAAGACGCTGTTGCCATCCTTACCGACCACCGAGAAGGCCTTTCGGAATTGGCCAACAAACTCATCGAAGAAGAGGTTATCTTCGGTGAGGACTTGGAACGCATCTTTGGCAAACGTCCTTGGGGCAACTCCGAAGACGAGAAACTGAAGAACGCGGCCTTGAAGGCAGCTGAAAGCCAAGCAGAGAATCAACCTGAAAACCAACCTGAAAACGCATAAACGCCATGGCTTGGGACAACAAAGGAGAAAACACCGATACCACCTTTAAGGAGCAAATGCTTGCCAGGGTGCGTAATGCCCTCATCGAGCGTCAGGAGGCATTGTTTAAGGATATCGACCAACGCACCGAGACGTGGGTGCCTATCAAGGAAGAGGATGGAACGGCCATCACTTTTGTGCAGAACTTCAAGGAGTATGGCGGCATCTTCATCTACTTGGAGAGCGAGGCTGAGTTTGCCGAGTGCATCAAACAACTGGCACCCGAGAATGGCTGGGAGCCGCTGTGGTGCACCAGCCCAGAGATGCAACGTCTTCTGGATAAGTATGGCATCCCCTATACAGAGAATAAGGAACGCGAGCCCAAGCAAAAACTCGTCAGTCTGACAGGCTGCGAGTGCTTGGTGGCACAGACAGGCAGCATCGTTCTTTCTGACAGCTTGACCCAGACACGTGAGGCTTACGCCTTGCCCGACACTTTGTTGGTGTTTGCCACAACCGAACAGATTGTGCCAGGCATGAGGGCGGCATTTCAAACCGTGAGGAGGAAATATGCGAAAAACAAACCTTCGCAGATGACCATCATCACAGGACCGAGCCGCAGCACCGACATCGAACAGACCTTGGTCATAGGTGCCAGCGGCATCCGCCAGGTGGCCGTGTTCTTGGTGGATGAGGAATAGAAAAAAACGCTGACTATTAAAACCGACCGTCTATGGCATTCCCTTAGGAATCTATAGGCGGTCGGTTTTTGTGTAATCAAAAAGAGAAAAAATGTAAAATAAAGCGGAAATAATTTGTTTGAAACGAATTTATTTGTAGTTTTGTCGCGTGAATCAAAAAAACGGATGGCAAAGATGAAAAGAGTTTTACTGTTGTTTTACATGCCTCTTATGGCTTTTTTCGCCTCCTGCTCAACGGATGTCAATGTTTATGCCGACTATAAGGAGTTCCCGATTGTCTATGGCGTACTTGATGTCAATGCTGACACCAACTTCATCAAAATAACGCGTTCTTTTTATGTGCAGGGTGACCCTTACGAATCTGCCCTTAACCCTGACTCGAGCAACTATTCAGGCAAATTGGATGCGCGTATCGTCGAATACTGCAATGGCGATTCCGTTCGTGAGTTTATCCTTGATACCATTACCATCCGCGACAAGTCGCAAGGGCTTTTTTATGCACCCTTGCAGAAGATGTATTACACGACAGAACGGCTGCCGATGAACAGCGACACAAAAAACTACAGCTATAAGCTTAAAGTTGCCCTGCCCGAATCCACATTGACTACCAAGACCAAGCTGGTGGGAGACGGTTATTTCGATGTGCAGAGCTTAGGCGTGAACTTTTCGAAACAATATATCAATGCCGTTCCAAGGCATTTCCTTTTTCGGCCTGCCATAAATGCGGCTTACTATGAAATCTATTTTGCCTTTAATTTCAAAGAACAACGCACGCCCGACGGCGATTCCGTGCTGCGTACCATGCGTTGGTATATTGGAACGTATGAAGACTATGACCTGTCAATCAGTACGAATAACGGTTTTTATGTATTCTATTACTGGCCGCGAACTTTTTATGAGGAATTGGAGAAGTTCATCGGCGATGATACCGTTGCCAATGATAGCTTGAAGCGCTTCTTCGGCGACTATCCTGTTGATGTCATCATTACTGCCGGTGGTGACAAACTGAACCAATATGTTCATGCCAGTGAGGCCTTGTTGGAACCTGGCTTGGGCGAAAGCGATCTTTCTCCTATGAACGGTGGTTACGGGGTTTTCTCGTCACGGTTCACGGTGAGTCATGCCGTGGGTTTGGGTGGTGAAACGGTGCCCGATTTGTTGGCAGAGGATAAATGGGGCTTCAAGTTTATTGGAGGAAAGAATTAAGCTTGTAGGGCTGTCACATCGTGGTAGCCGCTGTTGCAAACCATTACAGCGGCTGCCGTAATACGACAGCCCTACAAACAATTATTTCAATGTGTCGATAATGTTTTCAATCGAAACGCCTTCTGCTTCAGCGGTATAGTTGCGGATGATGCGGTGGCGCAGAATCGGGATGGCCACGCGTTGCACGTCCTCGATGTCGGGGGAGTATTTGCCGGTCAGCAGAGCGTTGGCCTTGGCACCGATGATGAGGTATTGCGAGGCGCGTGGCCCTGCTCCCCAGCTGAGGTAACGGTTGGCCCATTCGTGGGCTTTATTCGTGTGAGGACGGGTCTGGGCAACCAGATTTACCGCATATTCATACACGTTATCGGGCACTGGTACGCGGCGTACCAACTGTTGGAAGTACAGAATCTCCTCAGGTGACAGCACGGCATGCACTTCGGCCACATTGCCCACAGTGGTGTTCTTCACGATGTCGATTTCCTCGTCATACGAAGGATAGTCAAGCATGAGGTTGAACATGAAGCGGTCGAGTTGGGCTTCGGGCAGGGGATAGGTGCCTTCTTGTTCGATGGGGTTTTGGGTGGCCAAGACAAAGAACGGCTCCTGTAACTTGTAGGTCTTGCCCGACACGGTGATGCTCTTCTCTTGCATGGCTTCCAAAAGGGCAGCTTGCGTTTTGGGCGGGGTACGGTTGATTTCGTCGGCCAATACGATGTTGGCGAAGACAGGGCCTTTGATGAACTTAAATTGTCGCGACTCATCCAAAATCTCGGTGCCCACGATGTCGGAAGGCATGAGGTCGGGAGTGAACTGAATGCGGCTGAAACTTAGGCCAAGTGCCTTGCCGATCGTGTTCACCAATAGGGTTTTGGCCAAGCCAGGCACGCCGACGAGCAGCACATGGCCTTGGCAGAAGATGGACAGGATGGTGTCGTGGATAATGTCATGTTGTCCGACAATGACTTTTCCGATTTCCTTGCGGAGGGTTTCATATTTCTCGACCAATGCCTTGGCACCGTCGACATCTGATGCATAGTTTGTCATTGAAAGTTCCAATCGTAATAAAATTCGCTGTTTTTATAGGTGTCGTCAAGGCGGATATAGGCCTTGGCGGCTTTGTTTTTCACCCATTTGCCGATGGCTTCTTGGCGTTTCTGGTTGAGGGCCCAGCTTTGGATGAGGTGATAGTCGTCTTTCAGGTTGGCTTGATGCGACTCGGTCTTGCTCTTGACCATGATGAGGCGGAAAGCGTCCTTGTTTTCATTGGTGGTCATGGGCAAAGGGTCGCTGATTTGACCGACTTCGAGGCGGCTGATGACGAACGCCAAGTTCTTGTATTCGGGATAACTCATCTCCAATTCTTGCAAGTCTTGCATACTGAGTCGGTTGCCTCCTGTAGCAGCATTGGTCAAATAACCTCCGTTGCTCTTTGAGTCGTCGTCGCTGTATTTCTTGCAGGCCTCCTCAAAGGTCATGTCACCGTTGCGGATGAGTTGTGCCACGGAATCAAGTTCGCTTTGGGCTTTCTCCAGGGCCTCGATGGGCACTTTGGCTTGTAGTAGGATGTGGCGGCAGTTGACCATATTATCGCGTTTCTCAATGAGTTGGATGATATGGAAACCGAATTGTGTTTCCACCACGTCTGAGATTTCACCATCGTGAAGGTTGAAGGCAACGTTTTCAAACTCGGTGGCCCATTCGCCTCTGCCTGTCAAACCAAGTTCTCCACCTTGTCGCGCCGAGCCTGGGTCTTCGGAATAAAGCACAGCCATGGTTGAGAAGGAGCTTTCGCCTTCCAAGATGCGCTTACGGATTTGGTAGAGGCGGTCTTTCACAATCAGCTTCTCGTCGATGCTGACTGGCGGACGCTTTACAATCTGCACTATTTCGTATTCAGGATTGACGGTGGGAAGGCTGTCTTTGGGTATGGATAAAAAGAAATCTTTCACTTCTTGGGGCGTCACGGCAACGCTCTCCATAATGTTGTTCTGTACCTGTTCTTGAAGCATCTGGTCTTTCTGGCCTTTGCGCAGCTCGTCTTTGATTTCGGTCAAGGTTTTTCCAAATTGCGCCTCCATCTTCTCCTTTGAGCCAAATCTACTGATGAAGTATTGGAGCTTTTGGTCCATTTGCCTTTCCACTTCCTCATCGGTCACTGTGATACTGTCCATCTCAGCCTGGTTGAGCATGAGTTTCTGAAGCAATAGGTCCTCTAAAATGCGGGTGCGTACTTCCTGACCCGTGCCTTCGGCCATGCCTTGCATACGGTATTGGATATATTGGTTCTCAATATCCGATTGCAGGATGATGTTCTTTCCGACAACGGCCACCACCTTGTCAATCACCTGTGGTTGACGGTTTTGTGCCATCATCGGCAAGGTTATTAGCATGAGTGCAATGATAATCCAGTTTCTTTTCATTGTTTCTTATTTCAGTATTTCAACTTGTTGTCAGCTCATTGACCGAGGCCGTTGAGCCTGTAGAAATTGCCGGCTTAATCGGCGTTATATAAAGTAGGTGAGCCCACATACACTTCAAACGCATGTTCCCTTTTGGCTTTGTTGTAGAGTGAAGTTTTCATTTTCTCAAGCAAGGCTTGCTTGCGATGGGCAAGGATGACGCTCTTGATGTTGTCGCGTTCCATCTCCAAAGGTGAGGTGCTTTCTTCAAGAAGGTAGTCAACAAAACGCACAATGTAGGTGAATTCGTTCATCTCGAAACAGACGTACTTGGTTTTCTTTAGGAAACTCTCGGCATTGAAGATTTCAATGGGGATGAGGCTGGTTAGTTCGTCCAAACGCATCCAATGGTCCACGTCAAGGTAGTTCTTCACGGCATAATAGGTCGCTAGAACGTCGATGTTTTGCAGCAGCAATGTGTCAGGGTCACTCAACAATTTTTGGAAGGTTTCTTTATGAGGGCATCCTTCGTCGAGGATGACGTATGCCGCTTTGACCATCGTGTTACGGAGTTGGAAGTCCTCTTTATGCTGTTCATAGTAGTCGGCGATTTCATCTTCGCTGACGATGGTGTCCAACTTCTGGTTGATGAGTTGGCTTTCGTAGGTGTAGATGACAAGCGAGTTCCGGTATTCTTCTATCTGCTTTTGGAAAGCGAGTTCTTCCTTCTCGAGGTTGTTCTCGGCCTGATGGATCAGCACTTGTCTCCTAATCCAGGAGTCGATGAATGTGCTGACACTTTGGATGCTGTCCATGATAGAGGTGCCTGCGGGAACTATCCCTACGAGGTCCGACTCATAGAGATACTTACCGTAACACTCCGCAACTACGACTTCTTTCGTTTTTTTCTGAAAGAAGTCGCAGCTGGCCAGTAGCAGTAGGGAAGTGATACCAATAAGAACGCCTAACTTGTTCATTGATACATCTTTCTGACTTTATCCAGCACTTTCTCGTCGATTTTCACTGGATATTTTTCTTTCAGCGACTTCACCCATTTTTGTTCGAGTTCCACTTGATAATCAGAGGTGACAAGGCCTCGGGCTTCTTTGAGGGTCTTAGGTTCGGGCTTGCGCAGTTCATCGATACAAACGATGACGGTGCTTTGGTCGACGGTAGAGGGAATTTCGTTTCTTACGCCCACCTTCCATTCCGTTTGGTCGACATATTGGTTGTCGCCTTTTTGGTAGTAACCCTTACGCACAAAGGTGTAGTTGATGGAATCACGTTGCAAGGTGCTCCTTAAGCTGTCGAGAACAATGCCGCTGTCCAAAAGTGCTTTCACCTTAGGCAAGGATTCTTGACGAGTCACTGTGATGATGTATGCATGGGCGCGTTCATCCCACATGTATTTGGAAGCATTGCGTGCGTGGAATTCTTGCAGACCCAAGGTGTCTTTCACAGCCTTGTCCCACACTTCGCGATCCATGAGGTCGAAGAGCAAGATGCCGTCCTTGTATTCTTGGACTAAAGCCTTGAATTCGGGATACTTGTCCTCGAGACGTGAATCGGCATAATTCAAGGCCGTTTCTCTGGAGAAGGCTTCGTAAAGTTGGTAGGCGTAGGTGGCAGGAGTGACGTATTTTTGCGGTTTCATGTTGCCTTTGATGTAGTTGACGAAATCGCTCACCTTGGTCGGGTTGCCTTCCATGCTAAACAGGGTGGCGTTCATGTCGACGTTGTCGGCAGGCACGTATGCATTTTGGAGGATGCTGCTGTCGACGGTGGCCATGAAAGCTTCCAGGTTCTTGTCGTTCTGCTTGAACTTGTATTCGCTTTTCACCTGCTTGAGGACCACCTCTTCCGACTTCTTGGAACGCATGTCTTTCTCGATGCGCTCGCTCAAGGCTTTTGACTCTTTTTCAAAAGGTCCGACTCCCGATTTGCCCAACAATTTGATGATATGGAAGCCATAGTTGGTACGGATGGGTTTTGCAATCTGTCCAATTTCCAATGACTTGCAGGCTTCAATAAACTCGGGGACGATGCGGCTGACGGTGAAGGAAGTCAGAGCGCCGTCGCGTTGCACGGTGCCTCTGTCGTCGGAATACTGCTTCACCATCTCGCTCCAGTTCTTGCCGTCTTGGGCTATCAGTTCGTTATAGATGTTGTTGGCCTTTTGTTGTGCTGCTGCCACTTCATCTTCGGGGGCGTCGAAGGGCAGTTGCATGAAGATGTGTGCGGCTTGGATGGAACCCATGGCATCGGTTATACTTTGCACCTTAATAATATGGTAGCCGAAATCGCTGCGTACGGGCATGGAGATTTCGCCTTCCTTGGTGTTGTAGGCTCCCGTCTCAAAAGGATAAACCATGTCAAACACAGTGAAATAGCCGAGGTCGCCACGGTTGCCTGGACGGGCAGGAGCTTGGTCGGTGGCTTCCATGTCTTTCGCTGATGGGTCTTCCGAATAACGCACAGCGAGGTCGCCAAAGTCTTCACCTTTCAGGGCCTTTTTGCGGATTTCCATGGCTTTGTTGTAGGCTCTCAACGTGTCGGAAGGCATGGCATTCTTGTCGCAGCGGATGAGGATGTGGGAGGCGCGGATGTCCTTCAACTTGCGCTGGTAGGCTTCCTGCAACAGCTCTTCAGTGATGTCGTCGCTGCTCATGAAAGGCTTGGCCAACTGCTTGCGGTAGCCAGCCAGTTCCTTTTGGAATTTCGCGCTGGTGTCCAATTGCAGACTCTCGGCTTCCATCACCTTCATGCGGAAAGTCGTGAAAAGGTCGAGGTATTCATCAACTGATTTCTTCTCGATGACATCGCTTTTGAGGTTGTTCTTATAGTACACATCGCAGAACTCCTTCACGGTGATGTCTTGGTCGCCAATGGTCATCAATACTTGCTTGTCGAGTTTCGTTTGCGCATTGGCAAATAAGGTTGGCATGATGAAAGATGCCAACACAAACAGTTTCAAAAAGTTACAATTCTTCATTACTGATATTTGTTGTTTGCTTATTTCTCATAACGCGATTTGTCGGATATTATTTCAATCCGCCCTCCACTTCCAAACCGTTGTCGAGGACATGGACGTCGTCGACTTGAATGGCATCGAAAACGGTCTTCACCTGTTCGATTTGGCCGAGATGGAGCAACAGCTGCCGGTCGGGACGCTTCTCAATCAGGCCTTCTGGAAGCTTGTTATGGAGCAGACTGAGCACGGTGCTCATCAAAGTATCGGTGCCCATGCCGGCATCCAACTTGACGAGCAGGTCGCTGCCTACCATCTCAAGGATAGAGAGATTGGCAGATATGTCCTTCTTCATAAAGCCTAAGTTGAGGGGGTAGGTGACCTTCACGGTCTTGTCGTCGACGAAGGCAAGTCCGATGTTTTGTTCGGTTTTTTCTTGCAGAATGGACTGCAATTCAGGGAAAGAAATGGAGGCTTTCATTTTTGTTTATTTTCTTGTTTTTACACGAATTATCACTAATGTATCACGAATTTTCATTAATTGTTTTTTCTTCGTCTTCCTCGATGTCCCAGCTTGGGTATTCAGGGTAGAGAAGGTTCATGTCTTTGTCAAGTAAAACACATTCGTTTGTCTCTTCTATATATGCATAACGTTCACTTTGTAAACTCGGTTGCCCAAAGTTAATAAGCAATCCTATAGGTTTTTTAGTCAGCCGCATATAATTAAATAGTTGTGCACGATGAGCGGGAAGCAGTTCTTTTACAGATTTAAGTTCAACAATAATTTCATCTTCAACTACGACATCCATCTTGTAAAACTTTTCCATCTGGATGCCCTTGTAAAAGCAAGGAAGTAGTTTTTCTGACTCACAAGCAATTCCTTTTTCTGCCAATTCCAAAATAAGAGCCTCGTTATACACAGGTTCCAACAGACCCCAGTTCAACACCCTGTGAACCGTCATTGCCGAGCCTATAATTTTGTAAACAAGTTCCTTATATCTTTTGAAATTTAACATAGAATACGAGAATGAAATTAATGTCAATTCGTGTTCAATTCATGGAAATTCGTGTTTAAAACTAACTTCTTTTGCTGTAATTGGGGGCTTCTTGGGTGATAGTCACATCGTGCGGATGGCTTTCAAGGATGCCCGAGTTGGTGATGCGGATGAATTTGGCTTTCTTCAAATCGTCGATGGTGCGTGAGCCCGTGTAGCCCATGCCGGAACGCAGGCCGCCGACCATCTGATAAACGACTTCGGAGAGCGTGCCTTTGTACGGAACACGGCCGGCGATGCCTTCGGGGACGAGTTTCTTCACGTCTTCCACGTTGTCTTGGAAGTAACGGTCCTTAGAGCCTTGTTGCATGGCTTCGAGCGAGCCCATTCCTCTGTAGGTCTTGAACTTACGGCCTTCGAAGATGATGGTGTCGCCTGGCGACTCGTCCACGCCTGCGAAGAGCGAACCTGCCATGATGGAGGAGGCACCTGCGGCCAAGGCCTTCACGATGTCGCCCGTGTAGCGGATGCCACCGTCGGCGATGAGCGGGATGCCCGTGCCTTCCAAGGCTTTCGCCACATCCATGACTGCGGTGAGCTGCGGCACGCCGATGCCAGCCACCACACGCGTAGTGCAGATGGAGCCGGGACCGATACCGACCTTGATCGCGTCCGCGCCGGCGTCGATCAGCGCCTTTGCCGCCTCAGCGGTAGCGATATTGCCGGCAACGAGCGGCAAATCGGGATATGCTTTTTTGACTCTTGCAACGGAGTTGACAACATTGGAGTTGTGACCGTGCGCGGAGTCGAGCACGACCACGTCCACACCTGCCTGCAGCAATGCCGCCACGCGGTCGAGCACGTCGGCGGTGGCGCCGATGGCAGCGCCGCAGAGCAGTCTGCCCTTATCGTCACGCGCAGAATTGGGATACTGCACGCTCTTTTCAATGTCCTTAATGGTGATCAAGCCCATGAGAGAGCCGTCGCTGCCCACGATCGGGAGCTTTTCGATCTTATGATGACGGAGGATCTCCTGTGCCTGTTCCATGGTGGTGCCGACGGGAGCCGTGACCAGATCCTCGCTCGTCATGACCTTTGAAATCTTCTGATTAAAGTCCTCGGCGGTCATAAAGCGCAAATCGCGGTTGGTAATGATGCCCACCAGCTTGCCGTCGCGGCAGATCGGAACGCCCGAGATCTTGTATTTGCCCATGAGCGCATCGGCGTCGCGGACGGTATTATCGGGAGAGAGGAAAAACGGATTGACAATAACGCCGTTCTCACTTCTCTTTACCCTGTCCACCATGTCAGCCTGCTTTTCGATCGCCATGTTTTTGTGGATAATACCCACGCCGCCCTCACGCGCGATAGCGATCGCCATGGCGGTCTCGGTAACGGTGTCCATAGCAGCGGTCATGAGGGGTGTGTTGAGCCGGATGGTCTTTGTCAAATTGGTCGTGACCTGAACATTTTTCGGTTCAACATGCGATTCCCCCGGAATCAAAAGGACGTCGTCAAAGGTCAGTCCCTCCTTGCCGAATTTTTGATTGTAATCTGTATTCAGCATAATTCTCCTCCATTCTAACCTTATTTAATTTAACTTTTATTATAACAAAACAAAGTGTTCAGTTCAACAATTTTTTTGCAATTCCTCGGTTATTTTACGCTTTTTTACACCTAAGTCCCCAAACAAAAAAATTGTTGACTTTTTTTGTACAAAATACTACAATAAACTTGAAGTTTAATCCAGCGCGCCTTTGGATAGTAGGTTTGTTCGGTGACGTATCTGCAACGGCGCGTCAGAGGTTTTGCTTTTATTGGACAATGGCTGACCTTATCCTTTGGTTTTTATTGTTTTAAAGACAGTTAAGGATAACGCCTTTTTAAATCATTTGCACACGTTACAAAATAATTGTAGTGACAGGGCTTGCCCCTGTCAGGCAGCAGCGGCTGCTAATATCATATTTATATTTTAAACAGAAAGGTAAACGATAATGAAAAAATTATTCACTCGCATTTTGTGTATCGCCTTGGCGGTTTGCTCCGCGATGGCGCTCACTGCCTGCGGCAATCAAAAAGAGGAGGGCTCCTCTGCAACTTCCACTACAGCCGAAACGACCGCCGCCGCAGAAGTGACTGCCGCAGCGGACACAACGGCTGCTCCCGAATCGGTCGAGCAGACGACGGCAGACCCTGCCGCCATCAAATAT
>JAEEGK010006963.1_pt1 | contig 27060 bp, 24 predicted proteins | sample 8958771 | NCBI WGS metagenome assembly JAEEGK01 (sample SAMN16246547, study PRJNA631951) | gut metagenome | biome: gut microbiome; feature: rumen; material: SC-attached | host: Bos | place: Iran: Karaj | collected 2018-10 | reverse complement strand
TAGCCGCCGGTTGGTATGCCCTGATATTTGTCAGAGAAGTAGCGGTTGTCCCGATTTGAGCGTACAGGAATCCGGGCTGCCACATCGGCTGAAAGTTCCTTCGGATCCCGGCCCCACTGCTTTATGGTGTAGTTCTTGAAGAAAAGCTCATAGAGCCGCTCTCCCACCTGGCAGACCACTGCATCCTGGAAGTTCTCTGACGGCACATTGAAGTCAGAATTCTTGACCTCATGACGGAGGAAATCCAGCACATCCTGGGTTGAGATATTCTCTCCGAACACAGCGTTCAAAGTATCGCGGTTGATGGGGAAGGGCACGGTCATGCCATGCACATAGCTGAGCACCCGGTGCTGGAACATCCTGAAGTCTGTGAACCGGGAAAGGAAGTCCCACACCTCCTTGTAGACTGTGTGGAAGATATGGGGTCCGTGGGTATGGACTGTGATTCCTGCTTCCGAAAGGTAGTCGTGACAGTTTCCTGCAATATCCCGCCCCTTCTCGATAATCAGCACTTTCTTGCTGGCCTCTGCCAGAAGCCGCGCTGCGGTACAGCCTGAAAGACCTGCACCGATCACCAGACAATCATATTTCATCATATCCTCCTATGTTCAGAATGGAAGGGATGGTCCGTATGCTCTTGAGAGCCTTCTTCAAATCATCCTTCCGGTCAATCTCTATTGTAACAAAACCCTCTATTTTGTCAGCCCCAGTCTCCTGGATCTGTCCATCTATAATGTGGCCGTGGTACTTCTTTATAGCATGCTCCACCTCGGCAAACAAGTCCTGGGCAGGGTGTGCTGTAAGCTTGTACCGCTTCACATACTTGGATGATACAGTGGCCCATTCCACCTTCACCATCCGTAAGTTTATCTCTTTTATGTTCTTTAAGTTGGGGCAGTCCTTCCGATGCACAATAACACCCCGGCCCACAGAGACATAGCCTACTATGTCGTCGCCCACTGCCGGATTGCAGCACTTGGCCATGGTTATCATCATGTTTTTCTCGCCCCCCACCTTCAGGGTGACACGGTCCTTGTCTATCACTTCCCGGACCATGTTCTTTATGTCATCCGGCAGTGTGACGGAAGGGAGCTTTTTCTGCGGGCCGGGTCCCGGGCCCGGTTCCGCATGGTCTATAACTATTACATTTCTACCGATATGGAGATGGTTGTTTTTGTTCAGCCATGCCCTTATACGGGAACGGGCCCGGGCTGTTTTGACCTCCCGCAGCCAATGCAGATGGGGATGGGCGCTGGCACTGGTTATTATCTCCACCACCTGGGAATTATGCAGCTCCTTGTCCAATGGAATGATATTTCCATCTGCCTTGGCTGCCATGCAGTGGTTTCCCACCTCGGAGTGGATATGGTAAGCGAAATCCAGGGCTGTGGAGCCGGTAGGCAGCTCTATAACCTCTCCGGCAGGGGTGAATACAAAGATTATATCCCTGAGTATGTCCTCCTTAAGGTCGTCCAGGAACTGGGAGTTGTCCACATTGAAGCGGTTCCAGTTCTTGAGCCTGTTGATGAGAGCTATCTCCCTTGGCTTGAAGTTCCCTGCCACCTTCCCCGACTTATATAGCCAGTGTGCGGCGATACCGTATTCTGCCGCAATATGCATGGCGTAGGTGCGGATCTGTATCTCCACAATACGTCCTTCTTCGGCATAGACTGCTGTGTGCAGGCTCTGGTAGCCGTTGGGCTTGGGCACAGAGATGTAGTCCTTAAGACGGTTCTCTATAGGCTTCCACATGCCGTGGATCACGCTGAGCATGGCATAGCATTCGTTGACGCTCCTGCAGTAGACCCGGATGCCGAAAATGTCGAAAAGGCCGCTGGGCTCCACATCATACTTGAGCATCTTTTTGTAGATTGAGTAGATGTGCTTTGCCCGTGCCTCAGTCTTGATCTCGATTCCCTCTTTTTGGGCAGCTTCCCTTATAAGCTCCTGTTGCCGCTCCAGGTAACGGGTCACCTTGGATTTGCGGTAGACCACATAATGCTTTATCTTCTCGTAGATGTCGGGTTTAAGGTACTTGAGGGAAAGGTCTTCCAGCTCTCCTCTTATCTCGGAGATACCAAGCTGTGCCGCTATAGGGGCATAGATATTAAGAGTCTCCTGGGCCATGAGAATCTGCTTCTCCGGCTTGAGGTACCTGAGGGTCCGCATGTTGTGGAGCCGGTCTGCCAGCTTGATGAAGATGACCCTGATATCGTTGGCCATGGCAATTATGATCTTGCGGATAGTCTCCACAGTCTGGATGGATTTGGACTGAGCCTTGATGATGTCTATCTTGGTGACACCGTCCACCAGTGTGGCCACCACCGGCCCGAACTGCTGGGATATGAAATCCAGGGTGATCTCGGTGTCCTCCACTGTGTCGTGGAGCAGGGCTGCTATGATAGTCTCGCAGTCCAGGTTAAGGTCTATGAGGATGGATGCCACCTGGATGGGGTGGATGAAGTAAGGCTCGCCGCTGGCCCGCTTCTGGTCTGCATGCCAGATCTTGCCGAAGCCTGCTGCCCGCATTATCCGCTCTATGTCGGCTTCGCAGTAGTTGCCGTTGAGGAGTTTGGTCTTAAGAATGTCCAGATCTTTCTCAATCCTTGCCAATGTAGCATCCCGCTATGACCCGGTCCCTCCCGGCCAGGTCTTTTCTGATTATTATATCATTATATTTATATTTTTCAAATTCTAATTTTATAGCCTCCATCTGGGCCGGGTCTGCCTCGAACAGGAGGTGGCCGCCGGAATTCAGGTGGTCTGGTGCGGCGGCGATTATGGGGCGTATGAAGTCCAGGCCGTCGGCACCTCCATCCAGGGCCAGAGGTGGCTCGGGCCAGTTGTCGTTTTTCATTTTGGAAGTCTCGGAGCGGGTCAGATAGGGCGGGTTTGATACTATTACGTCGAACTTTCCCGGGACTGAATTTAAAAGGTCACTTTTATGGGTCACAATCTGACCCGATAAAATCGCATCCGCGTTTTGGCGGAACACTGCCAGTGCATCCTCCGAGATGTCAGAGGCCTCCACCCGGGCCTCTGGCTCGGTGTGCTTTATGGCAATGGCGATGCAGCCCGAGCCGGTGCACAGATCCAGCACCCGGCTCCCCGGCTTGATGAAGCCAAGAGCTGTCTCCACTAAAATCTCAGTGTCGGCCCGGGGCACCAGGACCCTTTTATCCACATAGAAGTCCAGGGCATAGAACTCCTGGTGATGTGTTATATATGCCACCGGGGAGCCGGCTCTCCTCTCCGACACCCCTTGCATGAAGGCTTCGTAGGTACTCTGGGGCAGCGGGTCGGAGAGGCTGGCCAGCAGCTTGGCCCGGGTGGAGCCCAGAACCGAGGCCAGTATCACGCATGCATCCAGGTAGGGGGTCTCCGGCCACCGGGGAGCTATCTGTGATGTTCCAATATTAATTGCCTCTCTTATTGTCATAGGCCTGCAGTATCCTGTGCTTACAGGGCGCTTTCCTTGAGGAGCTGCTCCCGGAATTCGATCTTAAGGGCATCCAGAAGCTCGTCCAGCTCGCCGTTTATAATCAGGTCCAGCTTGTACAGAGTAAGGTTGATCCGGTGGTCGGTGAGCCGGTTCTGGGGGAAGTTATAGGTGCGTATGCGCTCGCTCCGGTCGCCGGAGCCCACCTGGTTCTTCCTTGCCTCGGACCTCTCCTTCTGCTTCTTGGCCTCCTCCATCTCGTAGAGCCGGGACCGGAGGACACGCAGGGCCTTGGCCCTGTTCTTTATCTGGGATTTCTCGTCCTGGCATATTACAACCAGCCCTGTGGGGATATGGGTCATCCGCACGGCGGAATCGGTGGTGTTTACACACTGTCCTCCCGGTCCCGAGGAGCGGTACACATCTATCTTAAGGTCTTCAGGGTTTATCTGGATATCGGTCTCCTCAGCCTCTGGCAGCACCGCCACAGTCACGGCCGATGTATGGATACGGCCGCCAGACTCGGTCTCTGGTATGCGCTGCACTCGGTGGACACCGCTCTCAAACTTCATATTCTCGTAGACATTCTTGCCGGAGACGGAGAAGACAATCTCCTTGAAGCCGCCAAGGCCGCTTTCGTGGGAGGACATGATCTCTATCTTCCATTTCTTGAGTTCGGCATATTTGGAGTACATGCGGAAAAGGTCTGCGGCGAAGAGGGCGGCCTCGTCACCGCCGGTGCCTGCCCTTATCTCCATGATTATGTTCTTTAGATCGAGAGGATCCTTGGGGATAAGCAGGGTACGGAGCTCTTTTATCTGATTCTCCTTCTGCTCCTCCAGCTCCTTGATCTCCTCTTTGGCCATCTCCTTGAGCTCGGGGTCGCTTTCGCTTCCCGCCATCTCCCTGGCCTCTTCCAGCTGAGAAACTGTCTTCTTGTAAAGATTGTAGCTGTCCACAATCTCTTTTGTGGAGGCATGCTCCTTCATCAGCTCGCTGTATTTCTTCATATCCTGCATCACTGCGCTGTCGGAAAGCTGGGCCTCGAGTTCCTTGAAACGTTTCTCTATGCTGTCAAGTTTGTCAAACATATAATAATATTATCAATAAATATAGCTTCTTGCAATATTGCCCCTCTATTGGTATCTTTTAAGTATGGAAACATCAGAAAAACTCAAAAGAAGTGCAGAAATTGCAGTAAAGGATATACTCAAGGCAAAGAAGGGGGAGAAGGCCCTCATCATCACCAATTCGGAGCCGGATGTGATGAACATTTCCCAGGCTCTCTACAACGCATTGGCCGCAGCCGGAGCAATCCCGGTGATTGTGGTGCAGCCGGTGAAGACCCAGTTTGACTACTCCGAGCCCGCAGTGGTGGCAGCTATCAAGACAGAACCTGAGATCATCCTCTCCATAAGCAGGAACAAGCTGGGAAAGGACAAGGAGGCTATGGAGCATCCATATATCCTAGACGGCAAGGAGGTGAACAGCACCTACCACTACCTGATGGAGACTAAAAAGAGCCGCTCCTTCTGGTCCCCAAGCATTACCGAAGATATGTTCATCCGCACCGTTCCCATCGACTACACCGAGCTCAAGGCCAACTGCCGGCGCCTTAAGGCCCTTTTGGACAAGGCGGTGCGGATGCAGATCACAGCCCCCGGCGGCACCGACTTGAGTGTGGGCCTGGCAGGGCGCAGCACCTTCCAGGACGACGGCGATTTCTCGGCCCCCGGTGCCGGTGGTAACGTGCCTGCCGGCGAAGTGTTCATCTCTCCCCAGCTGGGAACCTCCTGCGGCACCATTGCATTCGACGGCAGCATCTCGGTGAAGTCCGGGGATATAGTTATAAATCATCCTATAAAGGCCACTGTGGAGAAAGGCTTTGTCACTTCCCTCAACACGGCAGAGTCAGAAGAGGCCCGAATCCTGGCAGAGACTATAGAGGAAGGGGCAAAAGCTCCCAACCCTGAGTATGCAAAGAATGCCCGGAATCTGGGGGAGATCGGCATCGGCTTAAACCCGGCGGCAGAAATCACTGGCAACATGCTGGAGGACGAGAAGGCCTTCCACACCTGCCACATCGCAATCGGTCACAACTACAATGAGGATGCTCCTGCCATCATCCATCTGGACGGGCTTGTGAGAAATCCTACGATAGAACTCTTCTTCGAGGATGGAAGCTCGAAAGTTATCTTAAGAAAAGGTATTCTGGAAGCCTGATTATTTCTTGAACCGCACCTTGAGAACCTGGCGGTCAGATGCCTCTTCGATGATGAATTTATATTTGTTCAGCATCACTTCCTCGCCAGAAGCAGGAATCCGTTCCAGCTTTTTCACAATCAGACCACCTATGGTTTTGACTCCTGCATCCCAGGGCAGGGCAATTCCCAGTTTATCTGTGACAGAGGTTATAGGGGCTTCGCCATAGATCAGATATTCCTTGTCCGAAATCTTATCAATCCTCTCCTCTTCGGAGAATGTGGCGTTATCAATATCACCCAGGACGCTGTTCACAATGTCATCCAGCGTGACAATACCATCAAGTCCGCCATACTCATCAAGCACAATGGCAAAATGGATGTTCTCCTTCTTCATCTGGCGGAACACATCGCTTATCTTCCGGCTCTCCTGGACAAACAGAGGCATATCCTTTATCTCCTTGATCTTCCTGTCCAGATGTCCTTTGCGGATTTCGCTGACAATCTTTGAAGATCGGACAAAACCGGTGATATTCTCTTTGTTCTGGGAATATATCGGATAGCGGGAGAACTCGTGCTTGTCCACCTCGGAAATCACATCCTGCATAGATGCGTTCTGGTCCATGCTGGCCACGTCGGTACGGTGGGTCATTATATTCTTGACAGGGGTCTGTCCCATATTGAAGACACCGCGGGTCATGCGGCGCTCGTAGTCTTTCACCAGTCCCTGGTTGGCTGCAGTGCTGATAAGGCTGTAGATCATCTCGGTGGACATCTGCTTTTTCTCTTTGTTTCCCACCAGCCGGGTGATGAGTGAGCTGCACCAGTTTATTATGATGATGACTGGATAAAGAATAAAGGAGAGCACCCTGATGATCGGAGCGATAAAGAGGGCTATAGGCTCATTCCATGCAATGGCGATGTTCTTAGGGGTGACCTCGCCGAATATCAGTACCACAAGGGTAAGGATACCTGTCATCATTCCCAGGAAATCATCGTCCCAAATCTGTATGGTGATGTTTGTGACAAAGGCGGAGAGACCTATGTTCACAAGGTTGTTGCAGATAAGGACTGTAGCTATGAAAATATTGGATTTTTCGTAAAGCTGCTTGAGTATTCTCCCCCTTTTCCCTTTGGACTCCGCCAGGGATTCCACCTGATATGCAGAGAGGGATGTGAAGGCTGTCTCGCTTCCCGAGAAGAATGCAGACAAAAAAAGCAAAACTACAATTATTAAGATAGCTATCATGTTGAAAATAATTTATCAGAGATATAAACTGTATGCAAGGAGAAAATAATGACAGAGAAGAAAGTTCCTTTCACAACCGAACAGATCAAGGCAATCATCAAGAAATACCCAACCCCGTTCCATATCTACGACGAGAAGGCGATCAGGGAAAATGCCCGCCGTTTCTACAAGGCTTTCTCATGGGTGCCGGGAGGCTTCAAGGATTACTTTGCGGTAAAAGCTCTGCCTAATCCATATATCATGAAGATTCTGAAGGAAGAAGGCCTGGGGGCTGACTGCTCTTCTCTGCCGGAGCTTATCCTTTCCGAGAAGGTGGGACTCAAGGGAGAGGATATCATGTTCACCTCCAACGACACTCCTGCCGCAGAATATAAGAAAGCATACGAGTTAGGTGCTGTCATCAACCTGGATGATATCTCCCACATACCTTTCCTGGAGAAAAGCGCCGGAATTCCTGAGCTTATCTGCTTCCGGTACAACCCGGGCCCGCTGAAGGAAGGAAACGCTATAATCGGCAAGCCGGAGGAGGCCAAGTACGGCCTGACACGGCAGCAGCTTTTCGACGGTTACCGCATTATGAAGGAGAAGGGGGCAAAGCGGTTCGGACTCCATACCATGGTGGCCTCCAACGAGCTGAATCCCGACTACTTCGTGGAGACTGCAAAGCTTCTCTTCGACCTGGTGGTGGAGATTTCCAAAGAGGTGGGTATCACCTTTGAGTTTGTGAACTTAGGCGGTGGAATCGGTATTCCGTACAAGCCAGAGCAGACTGCAGTGGATCTGGAATATGTGGGCGAGCACATCCATCAGGCATATAAGGATACAATCGAGAAGGCAGGGCTTCCGCCCCTTAAGGTGGTTATGGAGTGCGGCCGCATGATCACTGGTCCTTACGGCTACTTGGTTACAACTGCTATTCATACAAAGGACACCTACAAGCACTACATCGGGCTTGACGCCTGCATGGCCAACCTGATGAGGCCGGCGCTGTATGGGGCTTATCATCATATCACAGACATGGACAACCTGGAGGGCAAGCGTACTTTCACCTATGACGTGACCGGTTCCCTGTGCGAGAACAATGACAAGTTCGCAATCGACAGACAGCTGCCGGAGATCAAGGTGGGGGATATCATCGTTATCCACGACAGCGGTGCCCACGGCTATGCGATGGGGTTCAACTACAACGGCAAGCTGCGGTCTGCAGAGCTGCTTCTTAAGCCGGATGGAAGTGTGGAGCAGATCCGCCGGGCCGAGACTGTGGATGACTACTTTGCAACCTTGGATTTCAGCAGGCTTTGATTCTGTATTAATAAAAGATATTTTGATCAATAAGATCATTATATAAAGGAGTTAAAAAAAATGATGGAGAAAATGAAAAAGTTAAGCTGCTTTTTCCTGGCACTTTGCATGGTGTTCCTCTTGGCAGCTTGTGATTCAGGTGGCGGCGGCAGTGATGATGACAACGTTCCAGTTGATCCATTTCCAGCCATAGCTGTTGACCCGTTCCTGCCGGATGAATTTGCCGGCTTGACTATAGCTGCACTCTATAAGTCGGATCTGGATATAGAGGAAGAGGAAGTTTCTGGTGTCACATATGTCACAAAGGAATTGAACTCTGTCTATATGTTTGACGATTCAACCTTTGTTTCCACATCAACAAAAATTTATGTCAACAAGAGTACAGGAGCAGTCAACGAAGCACTGACCGAAAAAGAAAAAGAAACAAAAGGTACATTCACAAAGACAGGATCCTATTCCGATGGTACTTTGAATATATCAAGAACTCATGAGTGGGAAGATGACCCTGCTCCTGGACATTGGGAATCAGATCCGGAGGCAAAAAGCTTTACTGTGAAGGGTGGAGTCTTTACAATATCCGAATCTGGAATAACTATTAAATATACTTTATCCAGCTAGGAATTGCTTAATACTTTAAAAGGCAAGGTTAACCCCTTGCCTTTTTTATTGCTCTTGCCCGGGGTAGTTGTAAAGTTTGCATATTAATGTTGACAAGATATGCAAAATTTGCATATTATTATATTGGTGATATGCAAAAATGAATTTGAAGGAAGAAAGAATCCATAAAGAGCTGACTCAAAAAAAGGCGGCGGAACTGCTGGGCGTATCGCTACGCTCTTATGTCTCATACGAGAATAATCCAGCCTTGGAAGACACTCTGAAATATAAATTTTTTGTGCACGAGCTGGCCAAGTACAATGTGATTGATGAAACCCATGGCATCCTAAGCCAAAAGAAGATAATAGAGGCCTGCGAAAAGGTTTTCAAAGATTATGATATCAATTATTGCTATCTTTTCGGTTCATATGCGAAGTGGACAGCTAAAGAGACAAGCGATGTCGATCTTCTTATCTCAACAAAGACCAAAGGAATCAAGTTTTTTGAGATGGCCGAGCGTCTAAGAGAATTATTGAATAAAAAGGTTGATTTGTTGGATACTCGGCAGCTGCTTAACAACCCGTCTCTGCTGGATGAAGTTCTGAAGTATGGGATAAGAATTTATGGATAATATCAAGGATGATTCATACTTCATTACCAAGATAAAAGAAGACCTCGCTTTTATTCTTAAACATATGGAGAATGTGGATTCTGAGGAATTGCGGCAGAATGAGGTTCTGCAGGATTCCATGCTGTTCCGGCTGATTCAGATATCAGAAAATGCAAAAAGGATAAGCCAGGAGTTCAAAGGCAAACGGCAAGATATTCCCTGGACTGCCTTGTATGGTCTACGGAACAGAATTGTCCACGACTATGGGAATGTTGACCTGGAGATAGTGTATACAACGCTGAAAGAGGATTTGCCAGAGTTGCTGGAGAGGATGTAAATAATTAGTGAGTTTCCAACCCAAATTGTAACCCAGGCAAAAGGCACCCCTGGCGGTATCCCTGGCCCGCAGGGAGCAGGACCACCGAGCAGGGGGGCTTCTGCCTGGAGATGGTTATTGCTCTTGCCCGGTGTACTATATTTTTGTATATTTTTAGTATAGGAGCAAAAACATGGCTACACATCAGTTTCAGACAGAAGTGTCACAGCTTCTTCATTTAATTATTCATTCCCTGTACTCAAACAAGGAGATCTTCCTGAGGGAGCTTATCTCCAACGCATCCGATGCACTGGACAAGCTTAAGTATCTTTCCCTCACCGATGACAAGTATAAAAACCTGGACCAGGAGTTCCGCATCGACGTTAAGTTTGATGAGGATGCCCATACACTGACCATTGCCGACACCGGTATCGGTATGAACAACAAGGATCTGGCTCAGAACCTGGGAACCATCGCAAAATCTGGTACAAAGAACTTTTTGGCCGGCCTCTCCGGCGATGCAAAGAAGGATTCAAACCTTATCGGCCAGTTCGGTGTAGGTTTCTATTCTGCCTTCATGGTTGCAGACAAAATCGAGGTGCTCTCTAAAAAGCCTGGAGAACAGAAGGCTTGGATCTGGTCCAGCGACGGCAAGGGGGAGTTCGATATTTCCGAGGGAAAGAAGGAAAAGTATGGTACTGAGGTCAAGCTTTACCTGAACGACGAGGGGAAGGAGTATGCCAGCCGCTGGCAGATTGAGCTCCTGATCAAGAAGTATTCAGACCACATCTCATTCCCGATCTACCTGGAATATGACTCTGTCAAATTTGAAGGAGAAGGCGATAACAGAAAGGAAGTGAAGGAGCACAAGATTGACAAGATCAACTCCGGCTCTGCCCTTTGGAAACGGCCTAAATCCGAGCTTACCGACAAGGACTACAACGAGTTCTACAAGACTATATCCCACGATACAGAGGATCCTCTCTACTACATCCATACAAAGGCAGAGGGAACCCTTGAGTACACCACACTGTTCTACATTCCTCAGCATGCTCCATTCGACATGCTCCATGCCGACTACAAGCCGGGCGTGAAGCTGTATGTCTCACGGGTGTTCATCACAGATGACGACAAGGATCTGATGCCGGATTACCTCAGGTTCCTCCGGGGTATCATCGATTCCGAGGACCTGCCGCTTAACGTGAGCCGTGAGATCCTGCAGCAGAACAAGATAATGTCCTCCATCCGGAGTGCATCTGTAAAGAAGGTGCTTTCCGAACTGAAGGCGCTGTCCGAGAGCAACAAGGAGAAGTACACACAGTTCATCGAGCAGTACAACAAGCTGCTTAAGGAAGGACTCTATTCCGACTGGGCAAACAGGGAGACACTGACCGACCTTATCAGGTTCAAGTCCACCGCTGTTGATGGCTACACCAGCTTCAAGGAGTATACCGAGCGGATGAAGCCGGATCAGAAGGCTATATACTTCATCACCGGAGGCAAGGAGTCTGCACTCAAGAGCTCACCGCTTATCGAAGCATATAAGGCAAAAGGCTTCGAGGTCCTGATCATGGACGACAACATCGACGAGATCGTAATCCCTAGCCTGGGCAAATACAAGGACTTTGAGCTTAAGTCTGTTAACCGCAAGGGTGCTGCAGATGAGCTTAAGGATAAGGAAGATGAGAAGAAGGCCGAGGAGATCAAGCCTCTTCTTGAGAAGATCAAGGGAGTGCTGGGCGACAAGGTCAAGAGCGTAATTGCCTCAAGCCGCTTAAGTGATTCTCCATCCTGCATTGTGGCTGACGAGAACGACCCGACAATGCAGATGCAGGCTCTTCTTAAGTCTATAGGACAGGGTGACACTGAGTATGCACCGGTGCTTGAGATCAACCCGAAGCATCCGATTGTGCAGAAGCTTGCAACAATTGAGGATAAGGAAGTGATCGAGGATATCAGCTTTGTTCTTCTGGAGCAGGCGCGGCTTGCCGAGGGTGCACCTCTGGCAGACACTGCAGGCTTTATCAAGAGGCTCAACAGGCTTACCGAGAAAGCTCTTTAATTACTGTGGATCAGTAGCTGAAACCGGCCCCCGCCGATGTGCGGAAGAGGCCGGTTTTTACATTATAGGAAGCGAAAATATCCACAGCAGGGAATGCAATCTTCTTTAAATAGAACTTAAAACCGGCCACCGGGCCATGTCCCCAGGCCTCGTCGGAAAGGAGGGTGTCGGCCCATATCACCTGATACTGGGCATAGAGGGACGGCACGCCAAGCCGGGTCTGGACAATGCCCCACTCAAAGCCGGCTCCGGCGCCAGCCATGGTAGAGGCACGGCAGGCGTTGTTCAAGATGCACACCTGGACTGCACTCTGGTTCGGGGCGAACACTACCGGCACATCCGGGGAGTGGTAGAGGCCTGCCTGGGCAATGAGCCGGAGCCGCTGCACCAGGTGCTGCTCCCACCCTGCCTTTGCCGCAAGGGTGCAGTAGTTGTCGTGCCAATGGGAATAATTATAGGTGGCGCTGGTGGTGAGATATATGGTGTTAAGGAAGGTGCCGTCCCAGCTGGCAGTGCTGGCAGTGAGGCTGACAGTCAGCGGTATCACCAGCTCCGAGGCCGGAGCGCTGTCCTCCACGTCGCACAGATTCACGCCGGAGCTGAAAGAGCCTTTGAGCCAGGGGGTAAGCCGCTTGTTGATGCCGGCACTGGCTCCGAACACCTGGCTGTCGTAGGTTAGGAGCAGGTCTCCATCGTCTTCCCGAACCCTGTTCCGCGACTTGCCCCCGTTGGCCGAAACGCTCCAGCCGAAAGGAGCGTGCTCCTTCTGTATATGGCTGTAGCCTGCCAGCACCCGCCAGCCGCTGGAGGAAATAAAACCGCCTGCCGCAGCCTGGTCCATTATGCCGAAGGCATTGTTGTCCAGCACCACCAGGCCGCCGCCCCAGCTGTCAGAGGAGAGGTAGGCAAAAGGAATGGGCAGAAGGGAAAATTTCTCATCCACAGTAATATGCAGTGTAGATCCAGATACCGAGGCATCGGCAAGGCTGAACAGCTGGGTCTTCTCCAGCTCCGCCTCCAGCTTCTTCTTGTCAAAGGTGGAGGCATCCATCCCTTTGAACTTCTCAAGCTTTTCCAGAAGCACTTCAGGCTTTGTCCGCCTGAGTCCCTGGATCTGTATGTCAGTTATAGGCTCGCCCATGGCAGGAAATGCCAGGAGCAGGAGTAGGAGAAGAAGTGGGGTAAAGAGCCTGTGTCTCAGCTTTTCCAATGCCATACTGTTTTTCCTATACTTCCCGGGAAAGGTGAAGCTTTGTTAAAGTCGGGGTTCCACTCGTCGGTCACCTCTTCCTCCTGGATAAAGCCGTCTTCAATGCCCAGCTCATCCAGGTAAGAGTATACCATATCCATCTCTGTCTTATCCAAAGTTCTCTCCGGGAACCCCTCCCCCTCGGCAGCCTTTGGTGAATACTGGAACATTACAGAAATCAGGGCCTTCCCCTTCAGGTTCTCGTTGAACCACTTCAAAAAACGCTCTGTCATCTCCACATAGCCGGGGATGACCAGGTGCCGCACTATGGTTCCGCTTATAATCTTTCCATCTTTAAATGCAATTTTCTTTGATTCAGCCATCCTGGTCACCGCCGCCTTGGCTGCCTCGGGATAATGTATAGCATTGAAGAAGGTGGATGCAAAGGTATGGTTCAGTGTTTTTATATCGGGTAAATAGACATCAATAAAGGAATTGAGTATATCAACAGCCTCTAAACTCTCGAATCCGGAGGAGTTCCACAGGATAGGGATGTTCAGCCCTTTGGTCTTTGCCAGCTCTATTCCCTGGGCAATGGAAGGGATGAACATGGTTCCTGTGACCAGGTTGATGTTCTCGGCTCCCGCTTCCTGCAGCTTAAGGCAGATATCTGAAAACTCTTCTATGGAAACTTCCCTTCCGATTCCACCCCGGCTTATCTGGTGGTTCTGGCAGAACCGGCACTGCAGTGTGCAGCCTGTGAAAAAGATGGTACCGCTTCCACCCTTTCCTGTGATAGGGGGTTCTTCTCCATGGTGCAGCGTGGCACAGGCTATCCGCATGGCGCTGGATTCCTTGCAGAACCCCAGCTTCCCGGCAGTCCGGTCAACGCCGCAGGCCCGTGGACAAAGTGTACATCTTTTATAATCCATATTTTTATTGTAATTGACAAAAAAGAAAAGTCAATGTAGTTTTAAAAAACCTATGCCGGTGTGGCGAAATTGGTAGACGCAGCAGACTCAAAATCTGCCGGTAGCAATACTGTATCGGTCCGAGTCCGATCACCGGTAAAACCCTTACATCGAGAAACCTTCTCCCAGATATGTCTTCCGGGCCAGTTCATTGGCAAGGATCTCTGCCCTGCTTCCTGCAACCATGATCTGTCCATGGCTTATTATGTAGGCTCTGTCTGTTATATCCAGGGTGTCCCGCACATTGTGGTCGGTGATGAGCACCCCTATGTTCTTTGAGGCAAAGCTTTTGATTATTCCTTTGATTTCTGCCACTGCAATAGGGTCGATGCCGGAGAAAGGCTCGTCCAGAAGCAGAAACTTAGGCTTCATGGAAAGGGCCCGGGCAATCTCGGTACGGCGCCGTTCTCCACCGGACAGGGTGAATGCCTTCTGCTTGCGTATATGTCCTATGCCGAACTCCTCGATAAGGCTCTCCAGAAGCTGCTTTTTCTCCTTTCGGTTCAAATCGCTCCGGGTCTCGATGATGGCAGCTATATTCTCCTCCACAGTGAGCTTTCGGAAGATAGAGGCTTCCTGAGGAAGGTATGAGATACCCATCTGGGCCCGCTTGTACATAGGGAGCTTGGAGAGCTCTTTGTCACCAAGCATTATCTTTCCGTCGGTGGGCTTGATGAAGCCGGCTATCATATAGAAGGCGGTAGTCTTTCCGGCACCGTTCTGGCCCAGGAATCCCACAATCTCTCCCTTGCTCATGGAGAAATCGATGCCTGCCACTGCAGTCTTTCTGCCGAACATCTTTTTGAGACCGTATACTGCCAGCTTTTCTTCCTTCAGGCTCTCTTCCTTCTGCTCTTTGCTCATTCTGTCTTTTCCTCTTCCGGGGTCTCTTCCTCTGGCTTCTCCTCGCCATCTGCCGGCTTTTCATCGCCTTTATCTTCCTTCTCGGAGAAGATGGAGCCGGTGACCTTTCCTTCCAGTGTTATCTCGTCCTTGCCCAGGTCCACGATAATCCGCAGTGCCCGGTATTCATCGTTCTTCCAGAACACCACAGGCATACCGGTCAACTCAAGTATATCATCATTCCGGTTGTAGCGGGCAAACTCGGAGCGGCACACCATATCATCCTTGAGGATGCGCACTCCGATCTGGATAAGGCAGGTCTCATCGCTTCCCATGTATTCCAGGAAGTTGCCTTTTACAATGACCTCGTTCTTCATATCTTCCATGACAGCGGCCCCCTCCACCCGGATTATGTCGTCCCTCCGGTTGAAGAAAAGGCGTTCGGCCTTGAGAGAGATTCCTTTCTCGTTGTCGATGACCTCTACAGTGCCTGTGCATTCGGCAAAGTCGTTGTCGCTGCCGTAAATCTCTATATTGTCAGCTTTTATCCTGGTGGAGGATGATATTATTCCCGCATTTCCCTTAAGGGATGTGTGCTCTTTTCCCTTGCCCCGGCTGGAGGAGAGGGAGTCTCCGAAGAAGGAGAAATCATCTGCGGCGTAGAGTGTGCTGCAGAGAAGGATGAGGGCAAGAAGGTCAATCAGTTTCTTCATCTTCATAGTACCTCCCTGATGCCTCTTCCAGGAATACGAAGGATTTTCCCTGGGCATCGGCAATGAAGCCGCGTCCTTTGACCATGGAGCCGTCCCCCTGCTCAATGGAGACCTCTGTGTCATCCATGCTCTTGAGTATCTTTGCCTCGTTGTTCCATTCCAGGTAGTCAGATTTCACCACAAAGTCCTGGGCTGTGGCGTTGAGTATGATCTTTCCGTCGAATATTATGTTGTCTGTCTTTGAATCGTGGATTGCCCTGACTGCGGCCCCCTCGGTGCCGGTGGAGCCATCTGCCTTGTATTCCGTGAATCCGATGTTGTCGAAGTAGGTGAGCTTGGAGCTGTCAAAAAGTTCGGCATGGTCTGCGGAGAATGTATAAGAAACTTTTCCATCCCGGACCACCACCTGGGAGAAATTATCCAGCACGCTGTTAGGCACCTGCTCGTTCATCTCCTCCACCAGGTCTGCATCCTTGTAGTCAAGTTTACACCCGGCGCACAATAAAACAACTAATAAGACAGATACTAAAAATGTCCAAGACAGCTTGAGAAATTTCACTACCTTAATTATTTTATACATAAAGGATAATGTCAATTAGTTATTTGTCCTTGAAATAACTCTATTTTTAAAATATACTGTATATATAGGGTATAAAAGGAATATGGGCATAAAGGGTAAAGTAATCGGCGGAATCTTGGGATCAATGCTGTGCGGTCCTTTAGGGGCTGTCCTTGGAGTAGCTATCGGTCACACTTTTGACCATGACAAGAACAAGCAGGAAGACCGTGAGTACCAATACAGGCAGTCCGCAGGTCAGCAGGGGCACTCCTTCGGCCTGGGGCAGGCCCAGATGACATTCTTTGTTGCCACTTTCTCCATGCTGGGCAAGATGGCTAATGCAGACGGCAATATTTCAGATACCGAGCGCAGGACGGTCCAGTTCTTTATGTCACAGGATCTGCGTCTTTCTGTACAGGATCAGGATTTTGCCATGCGTATATTTGATACAGCGGCAGTTTCAGGCGAATCCTTCGAAAAGTTTGCCGAGCAATTCTACCAGAGCTTCTACGGCGACCCTCAGATGATAGAGATGATGATGGATATCCTGGTGAGGGTTGCTATGGCTGACGGCGTTCTTTCCGATAAGGAGAACCAGTTCATAGCAAAGGCTGCCATGTGTATGCGGTATCCTGCCGGGAATGTGGAGTACCTGAAGACTAAGTACGGTTATCAGCAGAGAAGCCAGCAGAGCGGTTACAGCTCGGGCGCATCGGCTCGGTCTGACGCTGGTTCCCTGGCTGCGGCATATTCAATACTGGGGTGCTCATCATCGGACAGCGACGAGGATATCAAGGCAAAATATAAGAAACTCATAAAGGAGTATCACCCGGATGTGATTGCATCCAAGGGGCTCCCGGAGGAATTCATGAAGTTTGCCACCGAGAAATTCGACCAGATACAGAAGGCTTATGAAGCGATAAAAAAAGCACGCGGTTTATAGATTAAATCAACCTTGGGAGGGGATTGATGGACAATATCACTAGGGTTTCAATAGTGCGCCACGGCGAGACAGAGTGGAACCTGGAAGACAAGATGCAGGGCATACTGGACAGCCCTCTTACACCTAAAGGAATAGCACTGGCCAAAGAGCTTGGGGAAAAGCTTTCTGGCATGAAGTTCTCAAGCATCTACACCAGCGACCTGGGACGGGCTTGGGACACTGCAAAATATATCAACGAGAAACTCAATCTGGAGATTGTGCCGGACAAGCGGCTGAGGGAGCGGGACATGGGAATCTTTGCCACCCACGACTGGGCTTATGTCAAGGAGCACTATCCCGACGATTTTAAAAAAGCAGTAAGCGATGATATGGAATACCGGATCCCTGGCGGACAGAGCAAGCAGGATTACATCCAGATGATCCAGGAGTTCATGACCTTTGTCACAGAAAAGCATCCTGGCGAGAATATTCTGGTGGTGACCCACCGGGGCTGGGTGGACTTCTTCATGCGTCTGGTGCTGGGAATCTCTGTGAATGCCCGCCGCTGCTTCAAGGTGGGAAACACAAGCCTCAACGTCTTCTCCTTCGAGAAGGGGCGCTGGATGCTGGAACGGTTTGGAGATCTTTGACAACTTATGGCTGAAAAGAAAACTGCAATATATGACGAGAGCAAGATACAGACCTTAAGCTCCCTGGAGCATATCCGAAAGAGGAGCGGTATGTACATCGGACGGCTTGGCAACGGCTCCAATCCGGACGATGGTATCTATGTGCTCTTGAAAGAGATAATCGACAACAGCGTGGACGAGTTCATAATGGGGGCCGGCAAGCGCATTGTCATAGAGATAAAGGACAACAAGGTGAAGGTGAGGGACTACGGCCGTGGAATCCCGCTGGGAAAGGTGGTGGACTGCGTATCTGTGATCAACACCGGCGCCAAATATAATGATGATGTCTTCCAGTTCTCTGTGGGGTTGAATGGCGTGGGAACCAAGGCTGTGAATGCCCTTTCCTCCTACTTCCGTGTAGTATCTATCCGGGACGGCCGTTTCCAGGAGGCAATCTTCGAGAAGGGCCAGCTGATATCGGAGCGGAAAGGCTCAAGCCCTAAGGAGCGGAACGGAGTTTTCATAGAGTTTGTCCCCGATGCTGAGCTTTTCGGGGATTATGCCTTCAACTTCGACTTTGTGAAGAAGAGGCTGTGGAACTATGCCTACCTGAACCAGGGGCTCACCCTTACTTTTGACAAGGAGACCTTCTATTCCGACAAGGGCTTATATGACCTTCTGAAGAGCGAAGTGGGCGAGAACATCCAGTACGATATAGTCTATTACAAGGGCGATAAGCTGGAGATAGCCTTCACCCATACCCGGAACTACGGCGAGACCTATTTCTCCTTCGTGAACGGCCAGTACACATCGGACGGCGGTACCCACCTGAGTGCCTTCAAAGAGGGGCTTCTCAAGGGCATCAACGAATATTTCAAGGCCAATTATTCAGGCCAGGATGTGCGGGAAAGCATAGCAGGCTGCATCTCCATAAAGCTGAAGGAGCCGGTGTTTGAAAGCCAGACCAAGAACAAGCTGGGCAACACCGAGATCCGCAGCTGGATTATGAACGAGGTTAAGGAAGGGGTTGAGGATTATCTCCACAAGAATATGGATGATGCCAAGAAGCTCCAGGACATAATTGTGCGGAACGAGAAGCTGCGGAAAGAGCTCTCCGAAGTCAAGAAGAATGCCAAGGAAGCCTCCAGCCGCACCCGGCTCAACATCGAGAAGCTCCGGGACTGCCGCTGGCACCTGCATCAGGACCCCCGCCATGCCGAGGAGTGTGAAGCCTCCATGATATTCCTTACAGAGGGCGATTCTGCAAGCGGTACCATAACTAAGACAAGAGATGTGCGGACCCAGGCTGTCTTCTCCCTCCGGGGAAAAGTAAAGAATGTGGAAGGGGAAAAGCGTACAGTTATATACAAGACCGAGGAACTTTACAACATAATGAAGGCCCTGGGCATCGAGGACGGCATGGAGGGGTTGCGCTACGGCAAAGTGGTTATAGCCACCGATGCCGATGACGACGGCTACCATATCCGCATCCTCCTTATGACCTACTTCCTCACCTTCTTCGAGGAGCTGGTGACCAGCGGCAGGCTCTTTATTCTCGAGACTCCTCTGTTCCGTGTCCGGAACCGGCAGGAGGTGCGCTACTGCTACAACGAGAAGGAGCGGGACAAAGCCATGAAGGAGATCCGGGGCTGCGAGGTCACCCGGTTCAAGGGCCTTGGAGAGATCGACCCCAAGGAGTTCGGAGCTTTTATAGGCAACGATATAAAACTTATTCCGGTGACAGCCGACAGCATAGCCGACCTCTCCAAGACCATGGAGTTCTATATGGGGGACAATACCCCGGAGCGGCGGGATTTCATAATGCAGTATCTGCTGCCAGAGGAGGTGTGATATGGCACAAGTATCTCAGCTTTATAAAGATTATTTCCTCCAGTATGCCTCCTATGTAATCCGTGACCGTGCTATCCCCGACCTGGTGGATGGTCTTAAGCCGGTGCAGCGGCGCATACTCCATTCCCTTATCTCCATGGACGACGGCAAGTTCCATAAGGTGGCAAACGTTGTGGGCGAGACCATGAAGTACCACCCCCACGGCGATTCCTCCATCTACGGCGCACTGGTCAAGCTGGCCAACTGCGACCTCTTTATCGAGAAGCAGGGAAACTATGGCAATATACTTACAGGAGAGCCTGCCGCTGCCGGCAGGTACATTGAGTGCCGCCTCCTGCCTTTTGCAAAGGAAGTGCTCTACAACCCGGAGCTCACCACCTACATAGACAGCTACGACGGCAGAGCCAAGGAGCCTATGGTGTTCCCGGCCAAGATTCCTGTAGTCCTTATACAGGGGGCCGAGGGTATCGCTGTAGGTATGAGCACCATGATCCTTCCCCATAACCCAATAGAAGTGCTGGATGCCATGAGCTCTTTCATCAAGGAGGAGGAGTTCACCCTTTATCCGGATCTGCCCACCGGAGGCATCATGGATGTCTCCAACTACAATGACGGCAAGGGCAAGGTGGTCATCAGGGCCAAGCTGAACACATCAGACCCCAAGCGGATCATCATAGAGGAGCTTCCATACTCTGTCACCAGCGAGATGATGATTGACTCCATCACAAAGGCTGCCAAGGCAGGCAAGCTTAAGATTGCATCAATCACCGACTACACCACAGACAAGGCCAACATCGAGATAGACCTGCCGCGGGGCGTAAATGCAAACAAGAACTTCATCAACGCTCTGTATGCATACACCAACTGCGAGTACAAGATAAGCGTCAACTCCCTGGTAATCAAGGACGACCTTCCTGCAATCATGGGTGTCTCCGAGATCATTGCCTACCACTCACGGCACCTGATGGATGTCCTCAGGGCAGAGCAGGAGCTGCGGAAAGAGCATCTTTTGGAAGACCTTTACGCAAGGACACTGGACCGGATCTTCATCGAAGAGCGGATCTATAAGAAGATCGAGACCAAGAAGACTGCCGAGGAAGTTGAGCGGGCTGTGCTTTACGGGTTCAGGCCTTTTGCAGACCAGCTTGCCCGGAAGGTGACAAAAGAGGATGTGGAAAGACTTCTGAAGATTCCTATCAGGCGCATCTCCCTGTTTGACATCAACAAGAACCACGAGCAGATCGAGGAGATCCAGAACAATATCAAGGACTGTGAATACAAGCTTGAACATCTGGTGGAGTATTCCCTGCGCTACATCGAGGACCTTAAGAAGATGCTCACCGAATCAAGGAAGAAGGCGGGTGTGGGAATCAAGCGGCGGACCGTGGTCAACAGCTTCCAGACTGTGGATGTGAAGGCAGTGGCCCAGCGGAACCTGATGCTCAACTACAATGCAGAGAGCGGCTATCTGGGCTACGGCGTCAAGGATGGAGAGAAGCTTTTCGCTGTAAGTGAATACGACAGGCTCCTGATCGTGAGCAAGGAAGGTACATTCCAGGTCATCAACGCTCCGGAGAAGATGTTTGTGGGCCAGGGAATGCTCTGGTGCAACATCGCCGACAAGGATATCCTCAAGAACACAATATTCTCGCTTATCTACCAGACTGCAGACAAGAAGCATGTGTGCATAAAGCGGTTCCAGGTGGAGAAGTTCATTGTGGACAAGAGCTACCCGTACCTGCCTGACGGATGTAAATTTTTGTTGCTGACTGAAAAGCAGCATGGTACTATTACATTGATATATAGGAAGGCACCCCGGCTGCGGGTTCTGGAGGAGGAGTTTGACCTGGACAGCTATCATGTCAAGGGATTCAAGGCTTCCGGCGTGCGGCTGAGCTCCAAGCCTATAAGGACATTGCGGTTCACTGCCAAGGCAGAGCCGTCGGCTGTGTCTGAGACCCCGGCTCCTGCTGTGCCAGAGAAGAATGAAGTTGAGGAAGAGTCCGTGGACTCTGATGAAGGGTATCTGCTCAAATTTTGACCAAAAATACCAATAATAACAATTTATTTTATTCTCAAATTTAGCATGCTAAAATCAAAATGATTAAGGAGAGAATTAATGAGAAAAACACTATTGGTTCTTATACTGACAATCGTATGTACCGGCCTGCTCTTCGCCGGTGGTTCAGAGAACAAGATCAACAGCGGCGCCGGCTATGCCAGGTTCCCTTCAAAGGCAACCGAAAGCAAGAAGCCTGATGCTATGTTCTACAACCCGGCCGGAACTGCATTCTTGAAGGATGGTCTGTATGTCGGGGCTGGAAACCAGTTCCTTTATAAAAAGTATACAAACAAATTCAATGGCGAGTCATATAGCGCAGATGTTCCTACTTATCTCTATCCTGATCTTACATTGGTATGGAAGAAGAACAGGACTGCCCTCTTTGCCGGATTTACTGTTGCTGCAGGTGGCGGTGAGCTTGAGTATGAAGATGGAAATGCCTTTACTGTCGGTGCTTTGACAAAAATGGGTGCAAAGTATGGACATCCTGAGTTGGGAAATATTGGACATTCCATGGATATTTACTCAGTTCTGTATGACAATATCATAGGAATTTCCCACCAGTTCTGGGAAGACCACCTCTCAGTAGCTGCTGCAGTGCGTATCCTTTATGGTTCACAGAAAGTAAAGATCAAATTGCATGATGATCCTCCTGCTGCATTTGCCCCTGTTCTTGGAACTGACAAGACACTTGCCAAGACCGAGGCTAATGGTTTTGGAACAGGCGGTATTTTCAGTATTCACTATAAGCCTATCGAGACATTGGATATTGCATTGACATATCATACAGAGTCTATTATCGACTATGAATATAAAAAGGCAGATGGTGTAGGTGCCGCAGTTCTGGGTGCTAATAAAGGTGACCATTTCTCCTATGTGCTTCCTGCATATCTGGGAGGCGGTATAGGCTGGCAGATTATCCCACAGCTTTATGCTGCAGTGGGCTTCAACTACTACTTCAACGATCTTGCAGACTATGAGCTTGATGATGCATGGGAAATCAACTTTGCGGCAGAATACCAGTTCAATAAAATGCTGGCTGTCAGCCTTGGAGGATTCTATACAGATATCGGAAGCAAGAAGAAAGAGGGTGGAAACAGTTTCTACAACCCATATCTGGACAGCTTCACCTACTGCGGCGGATTTGAGCTTACTTTCTTTGATGACCTGACAATTGATGTGGGTGCATTCTATGTTCAGTACTTCAGCGAGACATATCAGAATGTCAAGCTGGAAAAGAAAATCTTTGAGGGAGCTATCAGCGTAACTTACAGATTTTTCTGATAGAAGATTCCGATAAGTTTAAGGTGGAGACTTCGGTTTCCACCTTTTTTATTTTATATATTCTATTCTGTATTGCATAAATATACAAAAATTGGTATAAATATACTGCAATGGATAAAAAGACAAGGCTTAATTTAATAAGGAACCTCATCATAAGCAACAGCATCGAGAACCAGGAGCAGCTTCAGGCTCTTCTGGCAGAGCGGAATATTGATGTGACCCAGGCCACCCTCTCCAGAGATCTCAAGACTCTGAAGGTGAGCAAGAGCCATCATCCCCAGGGCGGTTACTTCTATACAGTGAGCGAGGGGGAGAACAGGCGTGGCAGCACCGACAACTTCATCGGCGACATAAGCCGCGGGTTTGTAAGTATGAACTTCTCGGGCAACCTGGGGGTCATACGGACACTGCCGGGCTATGCCAACACAGTGGCGGTGGCTTTCGACAGCCTGGGACTTGATGAGATTCTAGGTACTGTGGCAGGTGATGACACAGTGATATTTGTAATAAAAGAGGGAATCACAAAGGAGAATCTTAAGGAGGTTCTCCGGAAGAAATTTCCATCCTTATATATCTGACAGGAGTGAATATGAAAGCGGTTATTTTAGGAACAACAGGATATACAGGAATGATTCTGCTCAGGCTTCTGGCAGATCATCCAGATGTGGACGAGATTATTCCGGTATCCTCATCCAGGTTCGGCCAGCCGGCTGCATCGGTAGATCCGGGAATCGGAAAAGCGATAGAGAAGAAACTGGGATTGTGCAAAGGCAATCTGGTCACTCTGGAAGAGGCAATAGCCATGAAGCCGGATGTAGTTTTCGCAGGACTGCCTCACCTGGAGTCGGCCAAAATCTGCCAGCCTTTCTTTGGCAAGAGCGTAGTCATTGACCTTTCGGCAGACTTCCGTATAAAGGACCACAAGCTGTTTGCCCAGGCCTACGGCCAGGAGCCTCCATGTCCTGAACTGCTTCCACAGAGTGTATACGGCCTCTGCGAAGTCTATGCAGACCAGATCAAGAAGGCCGACATAATCGCAAACCCGGGCTGCTATCCAACCTGCACCCTGCTGCCGGTGATCCCGCTGGCAAAGGCAGGGCTCCTCAAAGGCAAGATAGTGGCCAACGCTCTCTCCGGCATCTCCGGCTCCGGCCGGAAGGCCAAAGTGCAGAGCCTTTTCTGCGAGCGGACCGAGAACACATGTGCATACCTGCCGGGCCAGACCCACCGGCACTTCACCGAGATACTGAGCCAGATTGCTGCCTTTGACAGCGGTCTTGACCTGTTCTTCACCCCACACCTGGTGCCGCTTAAACGGGGCATGGAGGTGACTACTGTAGTCGAGCTGGCAAAGCCGGTGACCAACGACGAGGTGCTGCATATCTACCAGGATTTCTACGGCGACAGACCGTTCGTGAACCTGGTTCCAGGCACCCTGCCCGAGACCAAGAATGTGTGGGGCTCCAACAGGTGCGACATAAGCTGGCAGGTGCAGGGCAGCACCATACTGCTCTTCTCTGTCATCGATAACCTGGTCAAAGGTGCCTCCGGTCAGGCGGTGCAGAACATGAACATCCGCTTCGGCTTTAAAGAGACCGCAGGTCTTTCCCTGTACGGAGAGCTGTGATGAAGGATATAGTTGTAGTAAAGACCGGAGGCAAGGCAGCCTCTGATATGGTGGCTATGGAAGCCCTCTTCAAGGAGATGCAGAAGCTTTCTTCCCAGTACGCCTTTATACTGGTGCATGGTGGCGGGGCAGAGCTTTCCCGCATAAGCAAGGTGTTCAACCTGGAGCCTGTGTTCAAGGACGGAGTGCGGCTTACCACCCCGCCTGAGATGGAGATCGCAGATATGGTGCTGGCCGGCAAGATGAACAAGCTTTTAGTGCGCTTGGGCAACACCACAGGATGCAAGGCAGTGGGCCTTTCCGGCTGCGACGGCAGCATATTCACCGGCAAGGCTGTGAGCGATGCCTCCTACACCGGAAAAGTGACCGAAGTTGATGCATCACTCCTTATTCTGCTGCTGGAGAACGGCTATCTGCCGGTTGTTTCATCAGCCTCTATGGAGAAGGGAGGAAAGGCCCTGAATATAAATGCGGACGAGGCTGCTCTGGCTGTATCTGAGGCAATGAAGGCGGCCAAGCTTTTCTTCATCTCCGATATCCCAGGAGTCCTTAAGGATGGCCAGGTCATCGCCCTCCTTACAGAGGCACAGTCAAATGCCGAGATTGAGGCCGGAGTTGTCTCCGGAGGAATGATTCCAAAGGTTACATCCTCTATCAAAGCTTTGAAAAATGGTGTAAAAGAGATATGTATCGGCGAATATAAGAGTTTCGGCGATCTTGAGAAGACTATAGAAAGAAAGATCGGGACCAGCATGGTCCTTTGACAGAACAAGGAGAATACATGATACCTAAAAGCACTGTATACAATGCCCCTTACCCACGGAGCTACGGCAACGAGTTCACTCTCTTCGACCATGGCAAGGGCTGCTATATATGGGATGTGGAAGGAAAGAAGTATCTGGATTTGGGCTCCGGAATTGCGGTGAACACCCTGGGCTACGGCCGGGAGGATCTGGCAAAGGCAGCCTACGACCAGATGAAGAAAATCGTCCACACCTCCAACCTCTACACATCAGAGGCAACACTTCTGGTTGCAGATAAACTGACATCTTTCGGTAACTTTGCCGCAGTCCACTTCGGAAACAGCGGCACCGAGGCCAACGAGGCTGCAATCAAGTTTGCGCGGCTTTATGCAAAGAGGAAAAAAGGAGAAGGACACCACAAGATCATCGCCTTTGAGAATGCATTCCACGGGCGCACAGTGGGAGCTCTCTCCTGCACATACAACCCTCATTACAAGGATGACTGCCAGCCCCTTATGCCTGGTGTCGAGTTCCTTCCATACAATGATGTGGAGACTCTTAAGAAGACTGTGGACGGCACCTATGCTGCCATCATTGTGGAGGTGATCCAGGGGGAGGGCGGCCTCAAGTGCATGACCAAGGAGTTTGCAAAAGCACTCAACGAAGTGTGTGCACAGCAGGATGTCATCCTGATTGCCGACGAGGTGCAGACCGGACTTACAAGGACTGGCTATCCATTCGCCTCCGGTCTTGTTGACCTGAATCCAGATATCATCACACTGGCAAAACCGCTGGCTGGCGGTCTGCCCCTTTCTGCAACCCTCATCCCAATGAAGATAAATGAGATTCTGCAGCCCGGTGACCACGGCTCCACCTTCGGCGGAAACCCTGTGGCATGTGCAGTTGCAAACCTGATGCTGGAGACTCTTTTCTTCCCGCCATTCATCTTCGAGGTGCAGGCAAAGGGAGAGTATCTTAAGAAGAAAATCGAGGAACTTAAGGCTAAGTTCGACTGCATCGGCGAGATTAAAGGCGCTGGTATGCTCCGGGGCTTCGAAGTGAATACTCCGGCAGGCTACGAGGGAGACCTTTCCAAGGACCTGATTGCCGAGTGCAAGGCCAACGGTGTCCTTGTCCTCCGGTCTGGAACAAATGTGATCCGCCTGGCACCACCTCTTATCATCAGCGAGAAAGAGATGGACGAAGGCTTTGATATTATTGCAAAATCTTTGAAAAATAAGTTGAATAAATAAGGGAGTTTAATATGGCTGAAAAAATAGTACTTGCATATTCTGGTGGACTTGATACAACAGTTATCATCCCATGGCTTAAGGAAAATTACGATTACGATGTCATCGCTGTCTGCGTGGATGTGGGACAGGGAGACGACTGGGCTGCAATCAAGGCACGGGCTCTCAAGACAGGAGCCTCCGCATGCTATGTTGTTGATGCGCGCCAGGAATACATTGAGGAATACGTATGGCCGGCACTGAAGGCCAACTGTAAATACGAGGATCAGTACCTGCTGGGTACCTCCACTGCACGTCCTTTAATCGGAAAGATTCTGGTTGAGTATGCACGGCAGGAAGGAGCTGTGGCTATCTGTCACGGTGCAACAGGAAAGGGAAACGACCAGATCCGGTTCGAGCTTGCAATCAAGGCTTTTGCTCCAGACCTTAAGGTTATTGCCGCATGGCGCGATGACAAATGGAATATGGACAGCCGTGATGCAGAGATCAAGTTCCTGGAGGATCGGGGTCTTGAGGTTCCTATGAAGAAGGACCAGTCCTACAGCCGGGACGAGAATATCTGGCATCTTTCCCACGAGGGTCTTGAGCTTGAGAAGACCGAGAACGAGCCTAACTACAAGCACATGCTCCAGAACACAGTA
>JAEEGK010006961.1_pt1 | contig 27061 bp, 15 predicted proteins | sample 8958771 | NCBI WGS metagenome assembly JAEEGK01 (sample SAMN16246547, study PRJNA631951) | gut metagenome | biome: gut microbiome; feature: rumen; material: SC-attached | host: Bos | place: Iran: Karaj | collected 2018-10 | reverse complement strand
AAAAATAGTATAATAAAATAATTAAATAATATAAATAAATTTTATAACTAAAATATAAATTGATACAAAATTTTAAAATAAAAAAAAATCTTATTTTAAGATAACATTTAAACAAAATATTTGTTTAAAATTATTTTTTATTTATATAAACTTTTTGAATATTAAAGTAAAGCTAAATATTAATTAATTATAGTATAATTTTTATTCATTTTTCTATTTCATTATTCATTAATTGTTTTTCACAAACTTAATAATTTATTTTTATTATAAATTAAACAATATTTTTAAATGATAATTTTGATTGCTAAATTATAACAGTAATAAATATATTAAAAAATATTTACTTAATCCATTAATAAAAAAAATAATAAAAAAATTAATTAAAATGAAAACAATTGTAATAATAAGAACATACTTTCTAATATTTACTCGTTTAGCAATATATTCCTTATTTCTATATTTTGATTTCAAAATATTCTTCCAAATAAATAATTATGAAAAAATTCATCAACCAAAAAAAAATGGTTCACTAAATACAACAACATCAAATATGAAATTACTGAAAGAAAAAGATGTTAATATTGTTGAATTCATTGAAGCTATTATTCAATTAATTACATTAATTGTTTATATATTTATTGGTTTATATTATATTTTTATTAAGTTATCAGCAACTATTCGTTGGGGTATTTTAATATATGTTGAATGTTTAATTTTAGAAATGACATTAACAAGAATTTTTATTAGATTTAAAGAATATGGATTTTGTAAAGTTGAATTTAGTCTTATTTTGACTGGAAATTTTTTTGGTTTGTTTCCTTTTCTCTACATTGGTAGTTATGATTCATATGAAGAAAAAAATTCCAAGATTACTTTTGTTATTGCTATTTTAAGAATTTTTTATATATTTATTGCTTTATTATCTTTTGTAAAAGAGGCTACAAGGAACATTTCTTTTAATGTTCTAATTTTTCTTCTTATTGTTTCAGTAATAAGTCCTTTAATAGAATACTATTTTCCTTTTTTTGAAGATTGTGATTATGATGAAGAATGTTGTAAAAAGAAATCAAATATTTTGATTGAAGTCACAAAAAATGATGATAATGATAGTAATAGTAGTAGTTGTAGTGAGGAAGAAGAAAAAAACAATGAAAGTAAAGAAAATATTATCATTAATGATGTTAATGAAGAAAATAAAAAAACAATTGATTAATTTTTCAGGTATTTTTATTTAATTATTATTGTTAAAAAAATTTTTATTTATTTTTTTTGCTTTACGAAATTTATTTTTATAATAATAATATAAAAAATTCATTAATCCATTAAAAATATATTCATATTTGTGAATTTTAATTCAATTCATTTTTTTAATTCAATTAAATAAATAATTTAATTAACAATATCAAACAAAATCAAAAAATAAATTAAAAAATCAATTTGTATAAATTTTATAAATAAAAAATTAAAAATAATAATTCTTAAATAAATAATAAAAAAAATACAATAAAGAATATACATCAATAATACCTAAAAGATAATGAGATTAATAAATAAACATCATATCAATAAAAAAATTAAAAATTACAATTACAAAATAAAAGAAAAAAGTAACAATTAAACAATAAAAAATATTAATTTTTACTAACATAATAAGATAATAATTTTTCTTCATTATTATTAATTCTTTTAAAATTCATATTTAAATCATCTTCATTTCTTTTAAAAATATCATAAATTAATCCAGAATTTTTTTCCAAAAAATCATAAAAATCATTTTTCCCATTTTTAATTTCTTTTTTTTCTTTAATAATTTTAGGTCTAGTAATATTTAAAGGAGGAACTCCAGTTTTTAAAGGAAGAATTTCTGGTTCAATTTGTTTTTTTTCCTTTGGATTTTCAATAATTTGATTTTTTGGATTATTAGGACAATAATGAATATGAGTCATTAATGCATTATTACTTATAATATGTGTTTTATTATATGGACAAAGTTGACAAAATTTTCCTAATTTTTCTTTATTTGGACATATGTTTAAATGTTCGTTTAATGATTTTATATATTTTCCACATTGTAATGGACAACAAATTAAAGCCATTTTTTTATTTGATATTTTTATTGATTTTTTTGATTTTTTAATTCTTTTTATTAATTTTTATTTTATTATATAATTTTATTTTAATTTATTTATCACTTTTATTTTTTTAGAAAATATAACATTTTCCACAACAAGATATAGTATTATTTTCATCTTTGTCTGTCTTTTTATTGTTATTTATACTATTAATTTCTTTATTATTATTATTTTTATTATCATTTTCTAAATTATCTTTATCTTCAATATAAGTCTCATTTTTATTAACATTTTTGTTTTTTAAATAAAATTTCCCACATTTCACAAAAAGTTCTTCAACAGATTCATAATCAAGAGCAGAAGTTTCAACAAAGATTTCAGCTTTAATATCATTTTGAAATTTTTCACCTTCTTCAATTTGAACTTCTTTTTTTTCATATAAATCACTTTTATTTGCGCAAACACATTTTATAATTTTATCTAAATCTAACTTTTTTTTTACTAAAGGTAACCAAATTTCTTTTAAATCATTAAAACTTTTTGAATTTGTTGAATCATATACAAAAACTAAAATTTCAACATTGTTTAAATAAATATTATTGACACTTTTAAATTCTTCTTTTCCTGCTGAATCCCAAATTTCTAATATTAAATTTTCTTCATTTGAATTATATTTTATTTTTAATTTTTTATTAAATTTATCACCAATGAAATTTAAATTTTGTTCCTCTGTTTTTTTTCCTAGAAATTGATTTATTATTGAAGACTTTCCTACATTTGAATTACCTATTAGTACTACTTTTATTGTGTTAAATGACATATATTTTTTTATATTTGTTTATTTATTTTTTTATATATTTTTTTTCTTATATTAAAATTGAATTAAATTTGAAATATGAAATTTTTTATGTATATAAAAAATATTTATTGAATAATTAACAACAAGTATTTTTTTTGTAATTATTTTTCTCATCTTTAATTTTTGAATTAATTGAAGATAAAGAAATTTGTTCTTTTTTTTCATATTCATTATCATTTTCATTTTCATCTTTATTATAATTTACATTATCCTTTTTATTTTTAATTTCATTTTTATTTATTTTAATAAACTTATTATAATATTCCATAACTATTGTATTAAATAAATTATTAATTGAATCATAATCAATGGCTGTAGTTTCAATAAGTAAACTATTAATAGTATTACAATATTCTTTAGCAGTATCTAAACTGACTTCTTCCTCAGTATAAAGATCACTTTTATTTGCAGCAACACAAATTATTACATTATCTATATTAATATGATTTTTTATTTCTTCATACCATTTATTAAGTGATTCAAAACTATTTTTATTTGTAATATCATATACTAAAATAATAATATCTGAATTTTTCATAAATATTTTATTAACTTCTGCAAATTTTTCTTGACCTGCAGTATCCCAAATATTTAATGTTAATTTAATATTGTCAACTATAATTGTTTTTATTAATTTATCTTGACCTATAGTCATGAAATATTCATATGAAAATTCTTTATTGATATATTGATTAATAATACTAGTTTTCCCTGATGCTTTATTTCCTAATAATATAACTTTTAAATTTGTTTTTGACATTATTTCTTTTATTTATTTTAAATATATATTTTTTAAAAATAAAAATTAAATAATCTCTTTTATAAAATAAAATAAGAAGTAATAAAAAGAGTTAAATAAGAAATTTTAATATAATATATATATAAAAGTATATATCAAATATTTATAATAAAATTTTTTATTAAATAAAAATGGAAAAACCAATAATTTTTTCCCGTCCTCAAACAGCAAGAATGAGAGAAACATTAACAAAAACAATGGAAAACATAGAATTAAAAAAAATCCAAAAACAAAAAGAAGAAAGATTACGTTCACACAACAAAAAAAGAGCATTAACAGGACAAAAAGATTTAATTCTTCATAAAATAAAAAGAAAAATAGATGATATATTAAACAATAAAAAATTTAAAAAAATTCAAACAGAAGAAAAAAAAATGGAATTAAAAAAAGTAAAATTATTAGGAAAAATAGTAAATTTATTAGAACATTCAATTGTATTAAGTCCAGAAGAAGTGTTATTATATAGAATAGAATTTAAACATGAAAAAACAAAAAAAAAAGTAAAAGTAACAAACAAAAATAAAAAACAAATGAAATTTTCTCATAATTTAAATTATTTTTCTGATATTGGAGTTACTTTTAGATATGAAGATATTTATTATACACCAACTGAATTTATTCAAAAAAATTTTACTGATAGTGAAAAGAGATTAATGGTATTAGATCCAAAATATTTTTTATTACATAAACCTCCTTTTGATAAAGTTGATTTAAAATTAAAATATTCTTTAGCTTCTAAAATTCAAGAAGAAGAAGAAAAAATTAAAATGTATGAAAAAAAAAGAAATGAAAATAAAAAAGAACATATCAAAAAATCTTTAAGTATTGTAAATAGAAAAAATTCTATTTTTTATCCTGTTTTAAATTTTAGAAATTCAATTAAGAATAATTATTTAACTTTAGATACTGATTTAAGTTCGGATATAAATAATAGTAAAAATAATTTTAAAAGAACAAATAGAATTTTAACTGCTTCAACAAGACCAATTACAGCAAATAATAATGTTAATAAAATTAATTTATTTAAAAATTGTGAAGATGATGAAAACAATATTTTTAGAGTTAAAATTAATAAAACTCCTAAATTTTTATATGTGCCTAAACCAATTAAGAAAAAAAAAAGAGAAAATAGAACTTTTGAAGATTTTGAAAGAAGGAAAAAATTAATTCAAGATGAAAGACAATATTTTAGGAAAAAGAAAGTTAATGATTATAAAGAATTAAAAGAAAGAAATAGAACAGAAATTTTAAAGGAACTTGAGACTAAAAAAGAAGTTAGGAATATTATTACTGAAATTGAAAAAAATTATTTTGAAAGTAATCATATGAAATGAAATAAAATATTTTTTTTATTTATTTTTTTATGAAGTAAAAATGTTTTTTATAATAGTTTAAAAAAATATTATTATTTAAATAAATAATTATAAAAAATATTTAATTGAATTTCAAAATCATTTTAAAATTTTCCAAATTAATATTATAATAAATATAATTAGGGAAATTTTCTTAATTTAAAAATAAAATTTAAATTTTAAAGAATATTTTATAATTAATATATTTAATTTAAAAGTAAGCTAAACTATATCTTCATATTTTAATTTTAATAATAATAAAAATAATAAATAAAAAATATTTTATATTTTTTTCAACAACTCTTAATAATTTCTATTGTTTTTTTAATAAATGAATTTAACTTCTATAACATTTAAAAAAACTTGAATAAATATCATTTTTTAAATTTTTATATTTAAATATTATTCTTAGATTTTTAAATTGAATATAGTTGTAAAAATTTATTCACATATTTTATTTTATAGTAAAACACACCTTTTTATTTTTAAACAATTAGTTTTTTTTATTTAATATAATATTTATTATTATGAAAATTTATTTATGAGTTTAATATATCATTTTAAAAATTTTTTTTTGTATGGGGCAATTAAAAAAAGAACATATTAAAATAAAATATATTAAAAGTATAAAAGAAATTTATATTTTAAATAATTATTACGTATTTTAAAAAAAATTCATAAGAAAAAAATATATAAAACATTAAAAATATATCAAATAATAAAAAAAACTAAAATGACACAACTTGATATTCCTGAAAATACATTAGATAAACTTCGTGTATTATGTGACTTCCTATTCTTTGACCAATATAAAGATATGGCAACATTTCCTCGTTTTGAAGAATGTTTCAGTGGAATAACAAAGGAAATGAATTTAAAATTGGAAAACGTTTTCAAAGATTTGTGTGGAGAAAAAAGAAAATATATAACATTTCGTCGTTTTCTAAAAGGATATTTAAATTATATAAAAAATAATGTTTCAAATGATACAAAAACATTTTTTGATAAATTCTTAAAAGAAATAATGAAAAAAGAAGATGAAGAAACAGGAAAAAAAGAAGAAGAAGCAGTAAAATATTCTACAAAAAATGGAGGAAAAATGAAATCTATATCAAAATTATCAGTAATAACTGATGAAAATAAAGAAAAAATAAAAGGATTTCAAATTTATTATGATGACTTTTTCAAAAATGATCTTTTTTTAAATAAACAAGGAGAAGAATTTTATGTTAGTCTCGAAATAAATTTACCAGTACTTGATGTTGAACAAAATAAAGAATTCCCAGATATTAATATGAGAGATGGTATTACTCATATTTTCGGAACTGTTTCTGATAAAATTAAATTTTTAGGATTTAAATGTAGATCAGGGAAAACTTCTTTTATAGGATCACCACAAGGAATTCCTTTTTTTTATGGTGAAAAAAATAAACAATTCCAAAGTGTAAAAATAGAAATTAAAGATAATGAACTTTCATATTTTAAACCTATTTTCGAAAATGTTGAAAGAAATAATCCTTTTATTAATTTAGATAGTAGTAAAATTACTCAAAGTTATTTAGATGAAGATGAACCAATTTATGAAGAACTTGAATTAGAAAATAATTATAATATAGATGAATTGGGTAAAACCATTTTACAACCTTTAATTTCTGATAAACACTTTTTTAATCCTAGATTCGTTGATGCTATTTCAGGAAGAGATTTTAAAGAATTTTGTCCATTATTACCGAGATTTAATCAAAAGGAGACTTTGAAAGCAGTAAAGAAAAAAAAGTTTAACTTTAATCCTGAAGATTTAATTAATGCAGCTGGTAACTTTTTTGAAAAGAAAAAAAAAAGAAAAGAAGAAAGAGGTAAAAAAAAATATTTTATGTTTACACCTGGGATTCAAAAAGAAGAAAGTGTTGAAATGGATATACCACCTTTTGAAAAAGGGAATAGTTTGGAAAATAGAAATCCAAGAGATTTTCTTTTAAATAGAAAAAACTTTGATAATTTAATGAAAACACTTGGAGATCAAATTGGGAAAAATTTTGAAGGTAGGAAAGGATTAATGGAATCTAAATTAGCAAATGCAATACAATATCAATTTGAAGAACCAGGAGGAAATGTTGGAGTTGATCAACTATCATATCAACGATTAAAAAGTGGAAAAAAACCAAATGAATTACCTCAACTAAAAAATATTGTTTCAGGAGAAGATCTAGGAGAAAATGAAATTGAAGAAAAAGAAAAACAAATACTTAAATCATCATTAAAAAATAAAGGACGTCAAAATGCTCCAAATAAATCTACTGTTGATTCTATTAATGATTTAATCAATAAGAATAATAACTTAAAAATATATTTTAATTTGGCCAAAAGGGCTTTTAAAAATTACTATGATAAATATTACAATAATGAAGGTTTCAAAAATTATTACAATAATTTAAAAGGCAATAATATGAATAATAATTTTAATAATAACAATTTCAATCCTTATGGTAGATATTATAGTAATTCTTATAATTATTATACTTATTATTATTATTATCCTCCAGTAGAACAGATACAAGAACAACAACAACAACAAAAAAAAGAACAAGAGAAACAATTATCAAGAGAAGAAATAAAAAAATTAACAGAAACAGCACAAACAAATTGGCAAAATTTATCAAAAAAATATAAAAAAAATTCAGCATGGTTTACATTAAAGACAATAGGTGCAGTTATAAAAGCAATTTCATCTTTAAAAAATGATAATGAATCCAATATATCATTAGAAGAAAAAGTAAAATTATTTGAAATTTTAAATGAAAATCAATACATTGTAAGTATGTTATCAAAAGCACATCAAGAAGCTCTTCGTAGAGAAAAAGAAAGGAAAAAATTAGAAGAGGATAGACTAAAATTAGAACAAATGAAAAGAGAAGAAGAAAAGAGAAAAAAAGAAGAAGAAAAAAGACTTAAAGAAGAATTAAAAAGACAACAAGAAGAAGAAAGAATTGCAGCTGAAAAAAGAAAAATAGAAGAAGAAGAAAAAAAAAGAAAAGAAGAAGAAGAAAGAAGACAAGAAGAAATTAGAAAAGAAATGGATAGAATAAGGAAATTAGAACTTCAAAAAGAAGAGGAAAGAAAAAAAGCAGAAGCTGAAAAGAAAAGATTAGAAGAAGAAAAAAAGAAAAAACAATTAGAAATCCAACAAAAAAAATTGGAAGAAGAAAAGAGAAAAGCGGAAGAAAAAAGAATAAAAGAAGAAGAAGAAAAGAGAAAAAAAGAAGAAGAAGAAAAGAAAAAAGCTGAATTAGAAAGGCAAAAAAAAGAAGAAGAAGAAGCAAAAAAAAAACAATTAGAAATAGCATTTAATAGAGGAGATTCAATAGTCAAAAATTTAACAGTTGAAGATCTTCCTGAAATAAATGCTAAATTAGAAATGATTGAAAAATTACTTCCAAAAAAAAAAGGAGATGATTTAGAAAAATTAAAATTATATTATGAAGATTTATTAAAAGATAAAAATGCAATTATTGAAGCATTAAATAATGAACAAAAGAAACTAATTCAAGAACAAACATTATATGATCCTGAGAAAGAATTAAAAAAAGAAGAAGAAGAACGTAAAAAATTAATTGAAGAAGAAAATAAAAAAATAGAAGAATTAAAAAAAAAAGAAAAAGAAAAGGAAAAAGAAGTTACAAAAATAGTTTCAATTTCCAATTCAGATATTCCAAAAGATACTAAAATTTACAGAAAGCAAAAATTATATTCTCAAGGCTCAGTTTTTACTGATGATTTATTCCAACCAGTAAAAAAAAATTTATGTCCAGTTGATAATTATGGTCGTTGGAGTTACCCAACTGATATAACAGAAGATGATTTAGAAGGATGGGAAAATGTTACATGGGCTCGAGTAGAGGATATTTTCAATAGTAAAAATTACCAAGTTTTCTATGAAGGAATTTTAAATGAAGATATTATTCAAGGTGGTTTAGGTGATTGTTATTTCTTATCTGCAATAGCTGCTTTATGTAAATTCCCAAAAATGATAGAAAAACTTTTTTATATTAAAGAAAAATCACAAGAACATTGTTATGGATGTTATTATCGAATTAGTGGTATTTGGAAATTAGTTTTAATTGATGATTATTTCCCTTGTTATGGAAGATATGGAAAAAATTTTTCTTTTAGTTCTTCTAATGGAAATGAATTATGGGTTGTTTTACTTGAAAAAGCTTGGGCTAAATTAAATGGAAATTATGCTAAAACTATTGGAGGTGAACCTCATGAAGTTTTTGATGTTATTACTAATTCTTATTCTGAGAAAATTAGAGTAGATGCTAAAAATGCTGATTTAATTTGGAATAAATTTATTGAAGCTGAAAATAAAGGTTTTATTATGACTGCTGGTACTTCTGGTGATACTTATAATTTGGATTTAGAAGATAGAGGTCTTGTCCCTGGTCATGCTTATACTTGTTTAGGAGTTAAGGAAGTTAATACTAGTAGTGGAAAAGTTAAATTAGTTCATTTAAGGAATCCTTGGGGAAATGGTGAATGGTCTGGTGATTGGTGCGATTCAAGTAAAAAATGGACTCCTTCTCTTAAAAAAGAATGTGGAGTTGAAAAATCTGATGATGGTTCTTTTTGGATGTCATATAATGATTTTCTTGTTTATTATTTAGTTGCTGGAATATGTCATTTATATGAAAATTATGTTTATACTTTCTTAAATTATCCTAAAAATGTTATTAATAAAGCACCAATGGTTACTAAATTAACTGTTAATAATGATAATAATCATTGTTACGTTATGATACATCAAAAAAATCCTAGATTTTTATTAAAAGGTGGTTATTATCAAAAATGTGTAATTAGCTATTTAATGTTAGTAGACTCAAATAATAATTATATTAAAGCAGCATCTAATTGTGAAATGAACTGTTGTATACAAGTAACATTAAATAAAGGGACATACTATTTAATAACAGACTTAAATTACAGATTTATTGAAGGAGGAAAATTACATGGTTGTACAATATCCTGTTACTCAAATTATCCTGTAGGAATAACTCAAGAAAAAGGAAAAGATGTAAAAAGTCTTTTAAAAAAAGGTTTAATTGACTATGCTGAAAAAGTATTAACACCCCGGGAATTTGCAGGAGGTATGTTATACCAAAGTAAAAGATCAAATAGTGAATTCCCTTTTAATTTCATTTTATTTGATAACACAAAAGGTCAATATGACGTAACCATAACAGATACACTTCAATTTAAATCATCAAATAAATCTGCAGATTTTTACCTTGAAAAAAATTCAAAAGCAAATTCCTTATCAAAAACAATTTGTTCTGGAGAATTAGATATGTTTATTCATATGCCTTATTCATATAATTCACTTTATTCATATCAACTTCAATCTTCAGCTAGACAAACTACAAAAACAAAGGTAAAGAGTAGTAATAAAAAAGAAATTAAACAAAAAAAGAATGATCCTGAAATTGAAGAAAAATTATTTTCAGAAAATGCAGAACCTTTAGATAATAAATGCTTGCTTAATCAATATGTTTTACCAGATGATGATGGTTATTTTATTGGATTGAAAAATGATTCTTCAAAATCACTTAATTTGAAATTAAAGTTAGAAGGTTTATATGAGGAAGATTATCCTGATTCAGATTATGTTGATTTTACTATTGGAGGAAATTCTAGGAAAATATTTTATGCTAAGATTATACCTAATTATAATGGAGCAATATCTTTCTTGATTAATTATGCTTAATGGGTTTTAATATATTTTTATTTTTTGATATATAAAATATTATAAAATTTTAAATTTTTTATGTTTAAATCGATATTTAATTTAGAGTTAAAAAATTTTTTTTTTTTAATTTTTGTTTTTTAAATATTTACTAATTTAAATTTGGGATTTTAAAAAAAATTTAAAATTAAATGGAATATAAAATAAATCAATTTAATCTTAGTGATATTAATTTTTTAGATTTACAATCATTAATAAATTGTTTTGAAAATTGTATTCCAAGACAAAAAATATCAAATATCTATTTAGGACCAAATTTAATTCATTTTTCAGAACTTAATAATAAATATAAAAAAAATGAGGAAGATAGAAAATTAATAAGTACAGAATGTGAATTAATTCTTTCAAAATTTAAAAATCCTGAATTATTAAAAATAGAAGAAAAAATATTATTTTATAGTACATCAAATAAACAATCTAAAATATTTTTAAAAAGAATTTTAAAAAATCTAAATAAATTAACATCTCAAAATTCATTAGGTGACACAACAGAATTAAATGACTTATTAAATTTTTATAATTTTCTTTCTTTTTTTACTTGCATAAAAGATAATTTCAATGATGAAATTCCTATATCAGATTTTTTAATTTCAATTTCAATTGATAATGGAATAAAATATAATAAAATAAATTTTTTTCAATTTAATTATGAAATGTTATTTAATCATATTGGAACTCCTTTTCCAAATAATTTTTTAGACAGAAATAATATTCATTTTTTTTATATGTTATTATATAATTTACCATATGAAGTTTTATACAAATATTTATATTGTAACCAAACAAAAAATTTTTTTCAAATTTATCAAAGTGAAATTTCACGTGAAAATATAGAAAATATGGATGAATATGTTAAAAGATATGTTTTAATTAATCAATTTCAATTAATTAAAAATGATATTCAATATTCTAATTTTTCTAAAACAAATGAAAATGCAGAATTAATAAAAAAAGAATATGAATTTTATAAAAATTATTATGAACAATATTGTAAAATTAAAAACTTTTTAATGATTAATTCTTCTCAAGAACAAAATTTAATTGGTTTATTTTTTGCTATGATTTTATTATGTGAAATTGATTTTGAAGATGAAAATATATTTAAAGAAATTAGTGATAATTTTAATAATAATAATTATAATAATTCAATTGATTTATTTTCTTTTATAAGAAATTATATTTTAAATGATGAAAGATTTAATTATATTCAAACAAAAGAACAAAATGAAGAAAGAATTAAAAGTTTGAATATATTTTCAAAAATTTCTTTTTGTTTAAATATTTCTGAAGAGAAAATAATTTATATATTATTGATAGATATAATGACAAAAGGACAAGGAAAAATATTACAAAATGAAAATGAAATATATAAAAATTCAATACAATTTATTACTATTTTATACTTAATTTCTATTGACAAAATAAAAAATATATTTAATCAATATAATAAAAGAAAAAAATTAATTCCAACCTCTTCAAATAATAAAATTAATATTTATATTTGTCGCTCTAATTTGTCTTTTGAAAATACTTTTATAATAAATTCTTTAAATGATAATCCTTATTTTACAATTAGTAATAATATAATTGATTGTAATTCTTTTATAATAAAAAATAACGTTAAAGAACATATTTTTTCAAATTATATTCAAGAACAAAAAAATTTTATATATATGAATAATGCTTTAAGTAATCTTGGAGATGAGAGAAAATGGCCAAAAATGAAATATAATGCAGAATATTTAAATCAAATTTATTTAGAAAACTTTTATTTTGATGAGATAATGAATTTATATGAAAATCCAAATTATGGTTTATTAAAATATATAAATGAAACTTCTAATAAATTAATAAATATACAATCTTTTAAATCGAATTTTAATAAATATATTTATAAAAAAGGAAAAATTGAATTAGTTGAAGTTTTTGATGCTTCATTACAACAATATCAAAGTTATATTAAGGTAAAACATACATTTGGAACTTTTTTATATGATTTAAATAATATTTTAAATAAAAATAAGAATTCTAATATTCCTAATATACAAAAAGAACAAGTAATTTATAAATTTATGGAATATAAACCTATTATGTATAATAATAATTTTTTTAAATTTAATTTTGATAATTCAATGAAGATTATTCAAAATTTAACAATATCAAATCAACCAATATTTATTAATTTACTTATTGAATTAAATAAATATAATATTTTAACAATATTTGATGATTTGAAAGTAAATATATTATATTATTATTATTCAAATTATTATAATTATATTATTAATGTGAAAGAAATAAGAGATAATATAATTAACTCAAAATTATTAAATATTCCATCTAATATAAATATTAAAGATGAATTAAGTTTTTTTAATTTTTTATCAAAAAAAATTAGAATTTCGTATAATGATTATTATTATGAAAACAAATATATTTTTTCAAAAGGAAAATTAAGTAATGTCTTTGAAAAAGATAAAAATATAAGTATGATATTATTTAAATATAATTATGAATCATTTATACTTTCTTTCTGTGATAAAGTATCAAAATCAAAATTTAATTATTTTATTTTTGCAATAAAAGGAATTAAAGCCTTTGTAAAATTAACTAAAATTTTTAATGAAAAAAGAATATTAAGTAATGTAAGAAATTTATTAACAGATGCTATAGTAGATAATTATGATATAATTTCAAATAAGAATTCAAATGATGCAAATAATCCTTTAAAATTTAATAAATTATTATTACCTAAAATAGATAAATTGAATGAATTAGTTTTTGATTTTAATAAAGAATCATTAAGTAAAATTTTACCTAAATTAAGAACTAATCTTTTTCAATTAACAAAAATTTGGAAAGATTATGTAAACGATTTAGAATATTTAGAAACTAATAAAAAATTATTTTCTAATCAAGAAAATACACAAAAGATAATTGAACAAAGAATGATCAATTTTCAAATATTATTATTTTTGTTTAGTAAAAATTATAAATTTATTAATAGTGAAAGTATAAAAAAATATGGAGTTTTAGTTTCTGAATTTACAAAAACTGTTTCTAAAAATGTTCTTGAAATGACAGAAAAGTTAAATAAAGAATTTGATGATTTTTTAAAATCTAATGAAGAATTTAATAAAAGTAGTAAAGAATTTAGAAGTAATTATGAAGAAATTAATTTTGAAAAATTAATTATTAAAAGAATTGAAGTTCAAGAAATAAGTAGAAAAAATTCTATAAATAATAATAATTCAAATGTTAATTTAGAAAATGAAAACAAATTTAATATTCCTTTAAAAGATTTAAATAATGGAAGATTTATAAATAATTCTTTTTCAAGTAAAAAAAATAATTTTTTGAGTAATAGTATTAATAATATTTTTTTAAATCATAATAGTTTCAATACAATAACAAGAAATTTTAACAATACAATATCTAATAAAACTTTTAGCGATAAAAGCATAAAAAATATAAATTTAAATAATGAAGATTCAAATATAATGATTAGAAATTATAGTCATTTAAATTTACAAAAAAATAAATCATGCGAAAATTATAGTAGTAAACTTTTAAATTTTCAAAATGGAATTTCTGAAGACAATAAAATTAATGATTGTAGTCATAGATTAAATAAAAAAATTAAAGTTTCTCAAAGTGAAAATAATTTATTTAATAAAAATAATTTTTCGTATTTTAATAAAGGTGAAAATAATCCAAAAAAAAATAATAGTAATATTCTTCAAATTAAAAATTATTTTTTTCCCAAAGAAAAATTATCTTCTTTTCTAAAAACAAATTCTGATTTAAATAAAGATAAAAATTCAAACAATAAAAAAAATAATAATTCAATTCCAAATGAAAATATAAAAACCAAAATGAATGATTTAGATAATAAAAATATAGATATGACTATGGATAAATTAAATGAAAGAAATAAAGAAAATAACATAAAAAATTCTGAATTAAATAATTATAATTTTACTCTTGGTTTAAACAACAATAATAATAAAAATTTCAAAAATGATTTAAATATTTCTTTTGGTTTACAACAAAAAAAAAATTCCAAAAAATTTGAACAATTTATTAATTCAGAACAAAATAAAAATAAAGATAATTTTATTCCTAAAATATATACTTTTCGAAGTGATCAATTTGAAAAAAATGATAGTTTCAATAATTTAGATTCTTTAGGAAATGTAAATAAAGAAAATTTTAAAAATAATGAAGAAAATAATCATAATAATGATAATAATATTCATTTTAATCAATTTATAAATAAAGAATTAAATAACAAAAAAAATGAAAAAGAAATACCAATTAAAAATATTTTTTTAAATAAAGAAGAAAATAAATCTAATTTAAAAGATGGAAATTCTCTTTTAAATGTTAAATATTTAAAAGGTATGATTGATAATATTCAAAAAATTAATTCAACAAAAAATAAAGAAAATAATATTTCAAAAATAAATGCTGAGCCAGAAAGAAATATGAATATTAATACATTTTCAAATACTATAAGTCAAAGTAATAAAAGTGAAACAATTGAAAATAGAGATATATGTTTAAATTTAAAAGATAATTTAAATAAAAAAAAAAAGAATGAAGAAGAAAAAAATAAAAAAATAAATATTAATAATTTAGATAATCAAAATTTAGAATTAGAAAATAAAAATCTGTATAAAAAAGAAAATAAAAATAAATCTGAGGATGATAACAAAATAAATATTAATGAAGAAAATATATTTGATGAGTCATTTAAAGAAAATAGTAATTCCAAAAAGAAAAAAAAAATAATAATAAAGAAATAAATTTAAAGATAGAAAATGATATAATTAAAACAGAAGAAACAAATAATCAATTTAAAAGTAATAAAGAATTTAAATCAAACAAAGAAAAAATAGGAAATTTAATTAATTCTTTTTCAAAAGAAGAAAAAATAAATAATAATTATCATTCGTATCCTTTAGAAAAGAAAAAAGTGAATTTATTTTCTTATTTTGAAAATAATGATATTAAAGAAAAAAAAGAAAAAATTAATTTAAATCATAAAGAAAAAAAAAATTTAAATGATGAAAATAAAGATATTCTATTGAATTCTTTAAACAAAAAAAATTCATATGAAAATAATGAAATAAATATTTCTACTTTTAAAGAATTAGATGAAAAAATTTTTCAATTGAAAAAGGAAATTGACTTATTGGATAATATGGAAAATTTTGTGGAACAATCTTCATTGATTTTTTTTAAAGAAGAAGAAAATGATAAAGAAATATATGAAAAAGCTCAAAATATGAATAAAGAATTTTATGATGAAATTGAAGAAAAATTACAAATGGCAGAAGAAGCTTTAAATTTTCAATTTATTAAATAATTTCTTATTTTTTTATAAATTAGTTTTTTGAATATTTAAAAATATATTTAATAATAATTATGAAAAATTATTTAAATAAATATAGATTTTATAATTTCATTTTTATTAAAAAGTGATTTCTTATTTGTTTTAAAGATAATGAAAATTCTTTTTCAAAATCAATTTTTTATAAAAAAATTTTATAATAATTTTATATTCTTAAATTAGTAAATATTTAATTTTTAAAAAATTAATGATTAAAAATTCTTTCTATTTTTTATTTTTAAAAAAAGAAATAAAAAGAACTTTTTTTATAATTTAAATTTTAAATATTTGTTTTATTTTTAAATTTTCATCTGAATTACATTTTATTTATTCTGAACAAAGTAATAGAAATCATAATTAAATTTAAAGTTACAATTATAGGAACAATTGGAATTTTTAAAAATAAATTTTCCATTGACTGAGAATGTTTTTTATTGAATTTTTGAATAAAATCATCTATATTACTTTTATTTAATCTCCTTAAAAAATTTCCTTTAAATTTATTAATAAAAGTTTTATTATTTGTATTATCAAAAAAAGTTTCAAAAGAATCAATTTTAATTTCTTCAATATTTTCTTTAGGAATATTTATTTCTAAATAATTATATAATTCTTTATCTTTATGAAAAAGTTTAGATATTAAATTAATTACCCAAATATTATTTCCTATATTTTTTTCATAAGCTAATTTATGAAATGCAATTTCAATTCTAGGTTGATTAAAAAAAGAAGAAAAATATTTTAAATTTCCATTTAATTCATTTGGAATAGGTTTTTTTTTAAAATTTATTTCAATCCATTCTTTTTTATTACTTATTTTTTTTATATTATTCTTTTCAGTCAAATTATTTGTTTTATTATTTAATAAAATACTTTCATTTAATTTTTTAAGCTCATCATTATTTGCTAAAGTATTGTTTATTATTGTTTCATTTAACTCTTTTTCATATAATAAATTATTTTTTATTATACTATATTTAATTAATAATTCTTTTCTTTCTGTTTTAAAATCATCTTGGAAAAATTCTTTTTTTAATGAATAAGAACTGACTAAATTAAATTTATGTAAATAGTTATAAGTATTATTAGTAATTGAATAAAAGATATTTCCTTTTTGTTTTGTTGTCATTGCAGTTTTAAAACCAGAATAAAAGGTATTCATACTATGCATTAAATAAATAATACTCAATAAAGAGAAAAGAATAATTTTAACTAGATTAATTCCATTAATTTTTTTTTTATCATAATTAACATAATAATAAAGTGAAAATGATAAAATATAAATAATAAGAAAAGTCATATAAATATGTAAATTTCTTATATCCCCAAATTTATTTAAAAAATTTAAATTATTAAAAGGAGATAAAGTTAAAGAATTACTCATAATATATTGAGTAGGAAAAATTATAGTGATTGTAATAATTAAAAAAACCATTGTTGCACAAAAATCAATTAAAATTATAAAAATAGGTCCATTAAATTCATCATAATCTAATCCTCTTAATTTTTTATCTTTTAAATAATCTTCAGCTGTTTTTTTTTCTTCATTATTTTTTTTTTCTTCAATCGAAAAAAAAGTTTCAAAATATTCATCATTAAAATTAGAGAGATTTAATACTAAACAAATTAAATTAATTAAACCATTATGTCCAATTAATATCATAAATAAATTAGTAAAAAAAAGAATTTCTCCTACAATTGAACTTATTCTTTTAAAAAACATAAACATTCCAAAAGGAAGAATTAATAAAATACTCATTAAAACAGAAGATAATAATTTTTTAAATACAAAATTAATTTTATTTAAATGATAAGAAAACATTGTAGGAATAGGTTGATTAATAATAAAAATATCAAATCCACTGAAATTATGAAAATATTTATTTTCACTGAAAATAATAGATAATCCATTTCCAAATAAAAATTTAAATAAAATAAATTTCATAATATAAAAGGAAATTGTTTGTAAAAAGCAATTTTCTGTTAAAAGAAAATCACACAAAAAAATTGAAACAAAACCAGTTTCCATTAATAAATAATCAAATTCATAAGACATAAAATGTTGCCCAACTAAAAAAATATTTAAATAACAATACCAAATAATAAACATAAAAATTGATTTATGAAATTTTTTAAACCACATAATTAAAAAAGAAAAAATAATTCCAATTAAAGTTATAATATATAAAATATCTTCAACTGAAATTTTTAAAAATGAAAAGAGAAAAGGAATAATTGATGGAAAAATATCAATTTTTTTTTTAATACTCATTTCAATTAATCTTTCTGAAGGTAAAATCCCTTCACTTCCCCATAAAATATGTATTTGATTATAAATATTTGTAAATGATATTAAAAATAAGCAACCAATACTTCTAATTAATAAATTTTTTGTAAAATCATTTTTTGCAAAAAAAAATGACATTTTTTAAATCTTAATGATTAAATAAAAAAATATTCCAATAATTTTTTTATAAATATTTTTTAAATATAATTAATACTTAAATGTCTCAATCACGAAATACTATAAATAATGAAATTAAATTCTCTCATAGTCAAGATTTATCAAATTTAAAATCAAATAATAGATGTTTAAGTAGAAATATAAATAATAATAATTTATTACAAAACAAATCTAAACTTAATAATAGTCATTTGTCAACAAAAGATACTACACCAAGAAAAGATTCAGTAAATATTGATCAAGAATATATTTTACTTCAAATTATTGAAGATCAAAAAAAAGAAGAATCTTTATCACAAATTTCAAAGTTATTTTACCAAAAAGATTTAAATTATTCTCAAATTCATGATAAAATTTTATATAATAATAATGAAAATAATTTTCTTTATAATACAATTATTAAAAATAATTCTAAAAGAATAAAAGATATTTCAAATAAATTAAGTTCAATGAAAAATCCTAATGATATTTCTACAAAAGAAACTAAAAGTATTATTTTTTCAAATAAAAAAAAGATTGAAAGAAAAAGTAGAAATAATAAAAATGAAGATTTGGAAAAAGTTTCTTGCTGCTGCTTTGGAAATTAAATATATAAATTAAAGATTAATATCTCTGATAATGTTGAATTGGTATTAATTTTTTCATATTGACTGAGTTTTGTTGTATAAAAAAATATAAAAATCAATATATATATATATATTATTTTCAATAAAAGATATGATATTTTTTTCGTAATCATTTAATTATTATATAAATTAAATTAATATTTAATGTTTAATTTAATATATATATAATAATAAAAATTTTTTTATTTACTTGAATTAAAAACACTTTTACATTTATTTGATGAACCTTCACGACTTGAAAAAACTTTTCTTGCATGTTTTTTATTTATTTGTTTTTTACATATATTTTTTTTTGTTATATGTTTATAAATAATTTCTTTTTTATTTCTTTGATTAGTTGTATTAAATCCAGAAGAAACTAAATGTTCAAAATGTGATAAAATATCATTATTTAATTTATTTTTATTAGAAAAAATTATTTCATTTATTCTATTTGGATTTAAATCCTTAATTTTTTTTATTAATTTTTCCATTTCTTTATTTATTATTTTATTTCTTTCATTACTTTTATTATTTTTCTTTTTTATTGAATTATTTTTTATTTTAAAAGAAATATTTGAACTTGCATTTACTGAATTAATATTAACATCATTTAAGTTTAAATTAAGATTTAAATTAACTGATTTCTTTACTGGAAAATTAATAAAATTATTCTCTTTATGATTGTTATTAATTTCATTGATACAGTCAACATTTTTTATTAAATAATCTAAACTTTTATTAACTTTTATTTTTTTATTTTTTGATTTTGATTTTTCTTTTTTACAAATATTATTTAAATAACTATTAATTACAGATTTATTTCCATTACCAATTTGTTGATAACTTCTAACTGAAAATATATTACTTGTACTTTTCATTTCTAATGAATCTTTCATATTTTTTTTACCTCTATATTTAATTGATCTACTTCTTGAATTATTTGAATGAATACAATTTAAATAATTTAAAATTAAATTTGAATTTTTATGTTCAATATTATTTCTATTATAATGTGAAAATGATTTAGTTTGAATTTTTTTAAAATTTTTTTTTTCTAAATTGATTTTTGATTGATTAAAATTTCCTTTACTATAGCTTACTTTTAAAGATTGATTTTTATTATTATTTTTTATATAACTAGTCATATTAGAATTAAGAATAAATGAATTTTTATGCATATTATATTGAGGTCTACATTTTTTAAAATTTATTAAATTTGAATTTGATTGAAAATTAGGTGAATTTGAATTTCCTGAACTTAATATTCTATCTCTTTCAGATGTTACTTTACATTTTTTATATAAGTTAAATAAACCATTTTTTGAATTTCTTATAAAATTTATTTGTAAATTACTTTTTTTTTCTGATGAATTTTTTTTACTATTATTTCTTGTATTTTTCTTTGATTTATCATCTTCTTTTTTCTTAGATTTATTTTCATTTTGATGAGTTGATAAATTATTTAATATTTCTAATAAAATATCATTTTGAGTTTTTATTGTAAAAAATTCCTCATCTTTATTATTATTTTTAATTGTATTAATTTCATTTAAATTTAAATCAATAGTATTTTGAATAATAGTACTTTCTAATAGTTTTCTTGTTTTTTGATCAAATATTATAAATTCCTTCTCTTCTTTTTTTCTTTTTTTAAAACTATTATTCTTAATTTCATAAGTTTCTTTATAAAAAATTTCTGCCTTATTATCAAAATAATTTTGAATTATATTATTATAATAAAAATTTCTAAAGAAAGGTCTACAAAAAAAACTTAAATAATGGAAATAATAGATTGAAATTTTAGGTAATTTAAGTTTTGATTCTTGAATTGAATAACCCTTTTTTAGAAATTCATCTATATAATCATATATAAGATAATCTTTAAAAATTGAAGTATAATGACATTTTTTATTATTAAGTAATGAATAAATAAATTGCTTATTACATTCTTCATTTGAATTACCGTATTTATTAATTAAATTTTGATTAATTATTATTGACTTGTTTTTTCCTTTTTTATTCATTTTTTAATTTTGTTGAAATAAAAATTAAAAATTAAAATATGAAAAATTATAATGTTATTGATTATATGAATGATCCCAATATTGATAGAAGAATAAAGGAAATTTGTATTCAAGCTGAAAAAAATTATATTATGACTAATTATAAAACTGAAAATGAAAAAAATGAATCAAATTTAGAATTTAATAATTTTCAAAGTAATGATTTTAATACTTATAATAGGGTTGATACTCCAAAAGAAAGTATTCATGAAAAAATTATTGATTTTAATTATAATGAAAAACCATTTAAACCTATATCTATTAATAATTATGAATTTAATAATGATTTATTACCAAATAATAAACAAAATACTAATATACATAATATTAAGAATCAAAATAAAAATTTAAATCAAGATTATCAAAATTCTCAATATTCCTATCAAAACAATCTAAATTCATATGAGAATTTTAATTTACATCAAAAATATAAAAATGAAAATATTAATGAAAACAATACCATGAACAATTCTCAAAAAAATACATTAAGAGAAACAAAGAGTTTAAATTTAAGTCCAGAAATGATAAATACAATAAATGATTCAATACAATTAAAATCAACTAGTAATTTAAATCCAAAAAATTTATCTTCATCATTATCATCAATAAAAACAAATACTTTAATAAATTTTCCTTATTTACAAATAAATGATTTTCAAAAACCTATATTATCATTAAATAATAATTGTCAATGTTTTGAATGTGAATTAAGAAAATTAATTCAAAAAAAAAATAATTTATATCATAAAAATTTTAAACAAAATACAGAAATAAACAAATCAATAAATAAAGTAATTTTAGAAGGAAAATATCTTTTGTCAAAAGGAAAATATGAAGAATGTTATGGAAAATTAAAATTTTTATTAGAAAAAGGATTAAATCACCCAGATTTATTTTATTTATATGGTGAAACTTGTAGAAAATTAAAAATGATGGAAGATAGTGAAAAATATTTAATTTTATGTATGAATTTTGAAAATTGTTCTCCTTATGTTTATTATAGTTTAGGTTTATTATATGAAGAATGTGGACAATATAAATATTCAAATTATTTTTTGAAAAAAAGCTTAAATTTTTTTAATGATAGTAATATATTTTTTATTTTGAGTAAAAATTATTTTATATTAAATAAAAATTTAAAAGCTCTTAAAAGAATAAATGAAGCTATTGATAAAGATAATAGTAAAATTGAATATTTAAAATTAAGATGTGATATTTATAAAAAAATTGGAAGGAGTGATTTATCTAAAAATGATGAAATGATGATAGAATTTATAAATCGAAAAAAATATCATAATTAAAAAAGTTTTTTATTATTTTTACTCATTAATAAATCATTTTATTTAATATTTATAACCATATTAAACATATAAATTTAAATAATAAATAATAATTTTTAAAAAAATAATTAAATATAAAAATATATTATTGTACTATAAACATTGTTTCAAAAAATTTAATTAAATTTCTATTGTTTTGAAGTAAATTTTTTGTTTCTGAAATAACAGTTTCTTGATTTATATAACCATTTTTAAATTTTTGAAAAATATTTACAATACATTCAAAATTTCTAGGAGTTAAATAAACTTTACATTGATTTAAAAAATTTGTTATTTTTTCATTTCTTTTTCCATTATTTAAACTATTATCATGAATTTGAGTGTTGTATATAAAATTATTAAAATATTTTTTTGAATTTTGATTATCAATTGTACTTTTACTTTTATTAATATTTTCAATTTTTTTTTCAAAAATTTGAAATTGATGAACATTACTATTATTAAATTCAAGAATATTTTTTCTTTTTGAAGCCATATCAAAACTATCAGGGAGAGAATAATCAATATCAGTTTTATGATTTTCTAAATTTCTCATAAATAATTTACTTGATAAATTCCTTCTTAAAGTATTAATTTTTGTATCAATTTTATTATATTTTAAATTATTGTCATTGTTTTTTTTATTAAATGATAAATTTGTATTAATATTTGTCAAAGGAATTCTTATTTCATTTATTCCAGGAGAAAAAGAACTTTTTTTCTTTTCAAATTTAGATGATAAATTATCTTCATTTTGATTAATATAAAATTTATTATTATCTAAATTTAATTCTTTTCTATCTGTTAAAGAACCATTATTCATTTTTTCATCATTTAATTGTTCTTTATTATAAAATATATTTTTATCACTTGTTATTGTGTTTTCATTTTCATTTGTATCAAAAATTTGTTTTATTTTTGGGATTATTATATTTCTTTGTAATTGAAATACGGATTTTGAATTTGAATGAATTGAAGATTTATAAACTAAATTTTCTTGTTTTAGTTTATTATTTTCAATTGTTAATAAATCATTTTCTTTTTTTAATAATTCATTCTCTTTATTTAATATTTTCATTTTATTTGATAAATCATTAATTATATCTTCTTTTTCTTTTAATAAATTATCACTCGATATTTTTTTTAATTCAAAAGCTTGAACTATTGTTTCAAATCCATTTTGTAAAAGTTCTTCAATATTACTTTCTTGAGTCTTGAGTGACATTTTTTATTTTTAAATTTTTAAAATTATTTTTTTTCTTTAGTTTATTATTTTAATAAATTCATTAAAATAATTAAAAATATTTTTGATAAAAAAATAAAAAAATGAAATCAAAAAAAGATAATACAAATAATTTATCTGTAATAATTTTGAAAAAAAAAAATAATCTATCTAAAAATTCAACCATAGAATCAACAACAGATAGAAATAAGATGAATAATAATAAAAATTGTTCATTTGAAAATGAGCCAAATAAACAATATAGATTAGATGCATTTGGGAATATAATATCTAAAAATTGTAAATTACATCATATATCATTTATTGATCAAATATCATCTCAAAAATTAGTTGAAGTGTGTCAAATAGAAAATAATGAACCTATTGTAATTGAAAAAAAAATTTTTTCAACTTGCAGGTCATGTTTTTTATTTTAATTAATTGTTAATATAGCTAGAGTGATATTTATAATTGAAATTATATATAGAGTTTAATATTTTTGATTTATACAATAAAAAAATTAATTTTTTAGATTTTTTTTTAAATAATAAATGATAAATTAAATATAAAACAAAAAATTATTTTTTGATAAATTACTTGATTTAAAAAATTATACTCCTTTCTAAGTTTATTTTTGCTTATATTTACTATTTACAAATTAATTAAATAAAAATAATTCTCAAATGTCCAATGAAAAATATGAATGATTATTTATTCAAATATAATTTTTTTTTAAATCATAATTATATTATTTTTTTTAATTATTTAATTTATCAAAAATATTATTTTTTTAAATTTACAAAGAAAATAAAAAAAGAATAATATTATTTATTTTATAAATAAAAAAAACATTTTTTACAATTTTTCGATATTTCAATCATTTTCATTAAATGATTTTTTCATTAAAACTCTATCACTTTTAATATTTGTTTTATCAAGAAAAGAATTTTTATTACTTAAATTATCCAATTTTTTATGTTTAAAAAAATTAGTTTGTGAAATACTATTATATAAAGGAGTAAAAAAAGTAGTTGCTCTTCCTGATAAAAAAGATAAATCTTCAGGAGAAAAAATTTTTTGATAAATTGTGTATTTATTTATATGACTAGGTTTATTAATTAATCTTTGAACATTTTTTAACATTTTTATTTTTTTATCTCTCATTTCATCCATTATTTTTATTTTTTGATTTGCTACATTTCTTTGTCTTATTTTTAATTCTTTAATTTTTCTATTTTTATCTTCAAATTCTTTTAATTTTAATAAATTATGATATTTAATTTTATTTTGATTTTCTTTTAATGTAGTAACCATATTATCTTCTTTTATTAAATTTTCATATATTTTTTGTTGATGAATTCTTTCATTATTATCTTTAAAATTTTGAATTATTTGTTCATTTTTTTCAAATTGATTAATTAATTTTTGTCTTTTTTCTTCTAAAATTTCTTCATTTCTTTTTTTTAAATTTGCATTTCTTTTTTCTTTTTCTTCTCTTTTAAATAATTGTTCTAGTATTTCTTGTTCTTTTTTCATTTTTTGTTCATCTTGAAATTGTTGTATCATTTTTTGTCTTTCTTCAAATTTTTCTTTTTTTTCTTTTCTTTCTTTTTCAAATTTTATAAATGCATTTTTTACTTTAATATCTCTTTTATAAGATTCTAATCTTAATTTATCGTTTATTTTTTTTCTACTTTCTAACATTCTTTTTATTCTTTGTTCATTTTTTTTATCTAAACTTCTTAGTTTTCTTTCTGCAATTTCTTGTTTATTTTTATAAAGAGTTTTCATTTTGTTTTTAAATTCTTTTTCTTTTTTTAGCCAATTTAATTGTTTTATAAAATATTCTTTTTGTAATTGATTTTTTTTATCTTCTTCTTTTTTATATTCTTCTATTTGTTTTTTAAAATATTCATTATATTCTTTTTCTTTGTTTTTTCTTTCTTTTTTTTCTTTTTCATAAAATTCTTTTTCTCTTTGTCTTTCTTCTTTTTCTTGTTTATTTTTTAATTCTCTTTTTATTTGATTTAATTTCTCTTCTCTTTCAAATTTTTCTTTTAATCTATTTTGAGTTTGATCTTCTTTTTCTTTACTTTTAATAAAGGAATCAATTAAATTTTTTACTTCTAATAAATTTTGTTTTTTAATTAAATCAAATTTTTCTCTTTCTTTATAAGAAACAGATAAATCAATTACACTTTGAGTTTTTTTAAATGTTTTACTTGTATTTGAAAAATTTTTATCTAGACTTTGTGAAAATGTATTAAATGTTTTTTTTAATAATTGTTCCCTTAATTCAATTGCTTTTTTAATTCTTGATTTTCTTGTGTTTTCGTAATTTTCATATTTTTTTAATTTAAAATCTTCATTTAGTTTTCTTAATTCGGGATGATTATTAAAAAAATCATTTTTTGAAATATAATATAAATCTTTTTCTTCTAATCCTAATATTAATAATGCTTTTTTTGATCTAGGGCTATTTAATTTTTCTTCTGAGTTTCTAAAATCAATATTCAATAAATTTTTTTTTAAATGAAAATTTAATTTTGTACAATTCTTTGAATTTGTTATTGACATTATTATATTCTGATTATTTTTTTATTTTACATATAATTTTATTATTTATATTTGAAAAATTTAAAATTTATTAGAAAATTTCAAATATTTTTTTTAAAGTAAAATAAATATAAAAATTTATTTAAAAATATTTATGTATCATTTAAAATAAAAATATTTTATTTAAAAATATTATGTTTCAAAAATTAACAAAATCCCAATATATTTTACATGAACTTTTTTCTTTTATTCCTTTTAGAATAATAAAAGTAGTAATACAATTTTCCAAAAAATTTCAAAAAAAATTAAATATTAAATTTGAGGATTATTATTTTACTGAAAAGTCATTATTAACAATTCACCAATTTCACCAGCCTTCAAAATTTATTAATAATATTTCAAACAAAAATAATAAAAAAGAAATAGAAAAATTATATATAAATCATTTAATTTCATACTCAAAAGAACATGATATTAAAATAATATATTCAGACCAAATTTTAGAAAATAATTTACTTAAATTAATTCCTCAAAATTTATGTATATATTTTG
>JAEEGK010006956.1_pt1 | contig 27073 bp, 21 predicted proteins | sample 8958771 | NCBI WGS metagenome assembly JAEEGK01 (sample SAMN16246547, study PRJNA631951) | gut metagenome | biome: gut microbiome; feature: rumen; material: SC-attached | host: Bos | place: Iran: Karaj | collected 2018-10 | reverse complement strand
AGAAGGCAAAGTTGTAATGTATGCCGACCGCATGAGCGATGCAATGAAAGAAGCGATTGACGAAACCCGCCACCGCCGTTCGATACAGGAAGCATATAATAAAGAACACGGAATTACGCCTAAGACAATTAAAAAAGCAGTTGAAGATATTCTTGTGCGTCAGGAACAGGACAGCAAAGAAGAAGTTGAAATTGAACTTTCCGTGCTCAAAAAATCGGCAAATCTTTTTGTGCCGGCACAGCGGAAAAAACTATTGGCCGCAATGAAAAAAGAAATGGAAAACTTCGCCGAAATGCTTGAGTACGAGAAAGCCGCGGCAGTCCGTGATCAGATTAGGGAAATAGAAGATAAATACGGGAAATAGGGAAATTTTTATCAAACAACAGCAAAATACCGACGCGAGTGTGGCGTTGATTTTACATCCCTGTAAAATCAACTTACCGAGTTTTTACAAAACTCGCCCATTGTTTTCTTCGCTGCATCCCTGCAGCACCCAGCGGCGTCAATCGAAGACGCCACTAACCTGTAATAGATTCGCGCAGCATTGGGTAAATAAATTCAAGTTCCGGGAAATATGTTTTTTTACAAAGCGGAAATATTTTTGAATTATTAAAATAGTCAGCCATGAAAAAACATTTTTCAGAAAATACTTGTTCAAAGTCCTGCGAATTTACGAATTCTTTTATATACTGATAATTTTTATTTTCGCATTCAGCTTTAGAAAACAAAATAAAAGGTTCTGCAAAATAACCTTCACGCGGATTAATAACTTTTGTATGTTTCAGTTCACGGCATACATTTGCAAAAAATAGCGGCATTATAAAAATTGAACCGAAATTATTTGAACTTTTGCCGATATGCCGAATCGCATTTACAGGAGCTCCAAAACCTGCAATATTCAGAATAAAACTTTTTGCCGCTTCCTCGCCCAGTTTTTTATAAATGAATAAAGCAGCAAGCGGATCGGGGACTTCAGGGCTTCCAATAATGCACACTTCGCCACGATAGCATGAATCAGTTAAATCAAAAAAACTTTCTGGAACAGGCCGACCAGCAAGTCGTCTTGTATCAACAACCATAGTTTCGGGAAACCATGAAACAATCTGAGCTTCACTATAGATTCCGGTTTTTATCAATTTTTCGTAAAATCTGAGAGTCGAACATTCACCAAATCCCATTGTAAAATAATTATCCGGAACATCCTGTAAATCCATATTAATCAGATAATCGGAAGATGGCATGTCACCACCCATAACAAATGGAAAGTATGATGATAATACTATATTTTGGTTTTCATATAATTTTCCTGAATAGTGTAAGAAAGCTTCTTTTAACGGATTTTTTACCGGGCTTGCCGTTTCTGACCAGAAATCAACAGGCATATTTTCCATCCCGAATGCAATTACGAATATTCTTAAGTTTTGAATCGAATTGCTTTAATTCGCCCAGCAGTTTCTTTTCTTCAACAGTTGTTTCAAGAATAGAATTTACTGCCCCGTTTTTTATAACAATTCTTTTAGGGCAGGAAAGAGCAATTACAGGATCATGAGTTGAAACTAAAACTATTTTTCCTTTAGATGCTAAAAGGCTAAGAATTTCATCTTTATCGATTCCGGCATTTTCAGGCTCGTCAATCAAAACAACCGGAGAATCAGAAACAAGCGCAATATCTGCAATCATCAGCGAACGCGATTGACCTCCACTAAGCTGTGTAATTATTGAATTTCCGTCTATTTTTTCTCCGGCAAGATTATTTGCACAATCAATAACCTGCTTTTTTAATTCATTAAGTTGATTTTTAGAAAGACCATTCTTTCTGCACTCCGCATGAAGAGAAATAAAATCGTTGCATGAAAGTTCCAGAACAAAATTCATGCTCTGAGAAAGACAGGCACAAAGATGATTTTCAAAAATCTCACGTTCGTTCTCTGAAGGCATTTTTCCGTTGATTAAAACTTTTCGCCCGGAAGGCGAATCCCCTTCTGCAATATATTCGATATCTTCCAGAAAACGTGTTTTACCGGAGCCTGTTAATCCTGTAACTCCGTAAACATCACCGGGTTTTAATTCAAGCATCAAAAGCTCGGGTTTCCCTGTTTTATCCGTACCGCCAAGCACTGTAATATTTTTAATGCGGGGCATTTCATTTTGAACTGATTTTTTTGAATCATCTATAATATTTTTAATTACGGCAAGAACTTCATTTTGCGCCAGCCCTGAATCACGAAACCATAAGACAGAAAGAGAATCGAATAATTCCTGCAAGGTCATATTTTCAGAAATCACTGGAATTGATATTTGCGTAAACCATTTTTTTATTTCGGGAAATTCAAAATAAAGAGTTTTTATTTTCTGAGACAACAGGTCTTTTTCAAGCAATAAATCATGCATTTTCGTTTCCCCATTTTATCCGACCGCCCGCAGAAGAATTGCCAACCCATGTTTGGCCTGAACAAAAATTGCAGCTGGCAGAAGGCATTGTAAATCTTAAAAACTTGTCTTTTATACTTTCAATTTCTACAGAACTTTTTATAAATGATGAAAGTCTTGAAGAGCCCTGTCCCGAAAGTCCGTTAATAAAACTGACCTTTGCACGGGAATTTGCATAATGAATGTTTCGCAAGAAAACTTCACGCTCAGCAGGAGATACAAGATCCCCCTTTGTAACAACTATATAGTCAGCAAAAAACAGCATAGGGCCGGTTTTATAAGGAGCTGAAATTCCTGCAAGACAATCTATAACGCAGACCGCCGGAACATTTCTAATATGCGGTGCACATCGTCCGCAAAGCCCTGCACTTTCTGTAATTAAAACGTCAAGTTTTTGCGACAGCCCCCAATTAAAAGTTTCTGTAATATGACTTGCAAAATAATGATCCGGGCACACGTTGCCTGAAATATATTTCAATATTTTTATATTGTTCGCCATATAGATTTTATCATCATCTGTTGAAATACTGTCTAATTTCATTACTCCAACAGATAAATTAGCGGCAAAAAGATGTTCACAGGTTTTTAAAATCACAGATGTCTTGCCACTGGCATGAGAACCGGCAAAAGTTATTAATTTCATTTTTTAATCAAGCAAATCAAAACAATCAACTTACAATGAAAAGCGGTTCAACACTTCTGTAATGGCGGTTTGCATAATCAAAATCATGAATCTGCACTTGTACGCTGAACGTTTTGCGCATATTTTCTTCGCTGATAATTTCATCAGTTTTTCCAAAAAGCGGCGGATTATTTTTATTTAAAATCAGTGCTTTTTTACCGATTTTCATGGCATGGGCAGGAAAATGAGTATTTACAATTGCGCAAATATTTTTTTCTTCTGAAAGTTTTTGAATCAAATTCAATATTATCAGCTGGTTTTTAAAATCAAGGTTAGATTCAGGCTCGTCAAGAACAAGCATTTCAGGATTTGTCGCAAGGGAGCGAGCAATCAGCACCATTTGAAGCTCACCGCCGCTCATCTGAGTGCAAAGTTTATCCTTAAGCCACAAAATACCGCAGTCTTCCATCGCCTTGACGGCAACTTCTTCATCCTTTTTTGTAGGCTGGCGGAACATGCCAAGATGCGCGCTCCGCCCCATTGTTACCATATCCAAAGCAGTATATGAAAAAACAGAATTTTTTGCCTGAGGAACATACGAAATACGTTTCCAAAGTTCTTTTATAGGAATTTCAGAAATGTTTCTGCCATCCAGCAAGGTTTCGCCACTGTGCCACTTCTGCAAGCCCATCATACATTTTAAAAGCGTTGTTTTTCCAACTCCGTTAGAACCGAGAACGCAGAGAATTTCACCGGAATTAATATCAAAATTGACATTCTTCAAAATTGTTCTGGAATTATTATTATACGAAAAACATCCGTTTTTTACTTCAAACTTCATATACTCTCCCTAAAAACATCTCGCCAGTGACGTTGCCTGTTATGCTGCCAGTCCACCACTTTTTCGAAGCAAACCTATAAAGAACGGTGCACCGATTACAGCAGTCAAAATTGAAAGCGGAATTTCTGCGCTGCTTGCGCTTCGTGCAAACGTATCTATAATAACCATAAAACTAGCACCGAAGCCGATACTCAACGGAACAACAGTTCTGTTGTTACTGCCCATAAGCATGCGCGAAATATGCGGAATCAAAAGTCCTACCCAGCCTACCTGACCACACATACTTACACAGCTTGCCGTAATTAACGACGATGCGATAATTATCAGAAGGCGTAGAAGTTTTATGTTCATTCCCATGGAACGCGCTTCATCTTCGTTAAGGGAAAGAATGTTCAAGCGCCAGCGCAGTGCATAAATAATGAAAAGCCCGGCTATAATGCACGGTACTCCGAACAAAAGACTTTTGTAAGTTACACTTGATAAACTTCCCATAAGCCAATAAGTGATTGACGGAAGTTCATCTTCCGGGTCTGCCATGTATTTCATAAGTGAAACCAGTGCCTGAAACAGAGAAGAAACAACCATACCGCCAAGAACAATCATAATCACGCTGGATTTTCCGCGGATTTTACTGATTGAATAGGTGATGAAGCAGGAAATTAATCCCCACAAAAGTGCGCAAAGCTGAATTCCAATTAAGTTCCAGTGAAACATCATTGCAATAACAGCCCCGAACGAAGCACCACTTGCAACGCCAAGAGTGTCGGGCGTTGCGAGCGGGTTTGAAAACAAGCCCTGGAAAGCAGCACCTGAACAAGAAAGGCCTGCGCCTATAGCAATTGCAAGCAGAATACGTGGCAGGCGTACCTTAAAAATAACAGTTTTTGCCATTACATCGCCTGCACCGCCAGAAAGAGAATCTGCAAAAGATTTCAGAATCTGCCACGGTGAGAGCGAGTAACGCCCGACACCCAGGCAAATCAGAGCAACAACAGGCACAAGCAAAAAAGCAAAGCTGATAATCGTGTTCTGCAACTTTTTATTGTTTATGACCATTTGTATTTTCCGCCGTTAATTTCAATTATCACTTTCCGCTTGCAGCGCGAACCGGATTATAAATTGCCTGCAAATCTTTCTTTGTTAAATCAACGCCATAAAAACGTTTGTAATAATCTTTGATTTCTTTGTCCATGTCGATGTCAGAAAACAGTTCAGGCTGAATCTTCGTTGCAAGCCACTGCAAAACAAGCGGCGTGTCCGATGCCGGCGGGAACCAGCGGTACATTCCAAGCGGGAACTTGTAAACCTTACCTTCTTTTACGGCTTTTACAAGGCTCCAGTCAGCACCGTCAATCTTGTTTTCAAGCAAATCTTCTGCAAGACGCGGGCTGAAATTTGTAATGAAAATAATGTCCGGGTTCCATTTGTAAACCTGTTCCATGTTTATTTTCATCTGTCCTTTTGCATCAACTACATTTTTGCCGCCAGGTGTTTCAATCCAGTATTTGCTGAAGAAATGATGCCCGGCAGCAGTCATTGCAGAATCATCATAATTGAAAAGAATCATTACATTTGGTTTCTTTTCATCAGGAAGATTTGCAACACGCTCTTTTATTTTCTTTTCAACTGCATAGCCGTAATTAATAATTTCTTTTGCACGTGCAGTTTTTGATTCATCGTTAAAAATCTGGCTGAGCAAATCAATCCAGTCAGCATAAGTGTCTATACAATGCCATTCTTTACGGGTTGTAGAAAATGCAATTGCAGGAATTCCTGCGTTTTCATAAACCTGGCGCTCTTCATCATTACCGGCTGCATAAAAAACAACATCAGGCTTTAATTTAAGCAATTCTTCAACGTTTACAGCTCCATTTTGTACAAAGCTGGAATCGACTTTTACAACATTCGGAAAAACTGTTGCAAGATAAGAATTCTTTGCAGCTGCCATTGATGACGGATGCATTCCAACAAGTTTTTCTGAACTTCCCATGTACATGCAGTAAACTGAAGCAAGCGGAAGAATTGAACCGATAACAACACGGTTAATTTCAGCAGGTACAACAACCTCGCGGCCTAAATGGTCAACGATTGTACGAGTTGCTTTAATTGTTTCTTTGCTGACCTTTGCCCCATTTGCAAAAGACGATGCAATCATAAATACGGCAATTACTGCCGCCATAATATTTTTTTTCATAAACTCTCCTTAACTTTTTGCAACGCTTTAAACTTTTCTACAAACAATCTTTCTAGTACATAGCAGCTTCACGCGGCGGATTGTAGATTTCCTTTAATCCTTCATCCGTAAGATTTACACCATACATATCTTTGAAATATTTTTTGATTTCAGCATCCATATCGATATCAGCAAATACTTCAGGCTGAATCTGCTTTGCACACCATAAAAGACTGAGCGGAATATCCGGAGACGGCGGACACCAGCGATACATTCCAAGCGGATACTTGTAAACCTGTTTAATTTGAACAGCCTTTACTGTGCTCCAGTCCTGATTTTTAAATGCATTGTTGTAAAGATCCTCCGGCAGACTTGCACAGAAATTATTAAGGAATATCTTTTCCGGATTCCATTTATAGATTTGTTCCATATTAACCGGGGCTGTTCCTGTTAATTCAGAAGCAGCATTTATACCGCCTGTAGTTTCAATCCAATACTGACCAAACATCTGCGAACCTGAAACCTTAAGGCTTTTTTCATCACAACCATAAAAAACAAGACAAGAAGGTTTTTTGTTTTCAGGAATTTTGGCAACACGTTCTTTTACAAGGCTTTCAACCTTGTGAGCATAAGAGATGATTTTATCTGAACGACCGGTATCGCCGAAAATTTCACCAAGAAGTTTTACCCAGCTTTCGTAAATCTTAATTGCATCATAATTGTACTGAGCAAAAGAAAAACCAACGGCAGGGATTCCTATACTTTTATACATTTCCCGTTCATTTTTATTTGTTGCAGAATAGAGAATAATATCAGGTTTTAGCTTCATAAGCTGTTCAATATTTACACTTCCATTCTGAACAAAACTTGTATCAACTTTTGCAATATCCGGATAAATCTTTACGAGTTGAGAATGAACGGCCGCAGCCATAGAAGCAGTTGGCATTCCGACAAGATTCTGAGTTCCGCCGCGGAACAGACAGTAGACTGAAGGCAGCGGCATAAGACTTGCAATTACAACCCGCTCAATTTTTGCAGGAAGAACTACTTCATCACCATTGTGATCAACAACAGTTCTAACCGTTGTTTTTGCTGATTCATTACCCTCTTTTGCTTTTGCACCACCGGCAAAACCAAAATTACTTAAAAACATAAGTGCCGCAAGTCCGGCACACAATACTTTTTTCATAAAACTCTCCTTTTACGAATAGGTTTAGAATTTATAAGACAATCGTCTTTAAAAATTGTTCCATTTCAGGGCTGAAATAATCCAGCATTTCATTCCAGTGCAATTTACTTGAAAGCGCCGGATGCGGCGTTGGGTAAAACTGAACGGCAGATTTATCTTTTATAAGCTGTTCAACCATCGGGTCTGCAACAACTTTCTGATATCTGCCGCTGTTTATTAAGGTTCGCAATTCAGATTCGTTTCGGCAGACCTTATCGCAATTTTCAAGATATTTTTCAGAAGCTGTATAAATTACTGCAATTTCTGCATGAACTTTTGGATTAAGTTCAACAATGCGCTTTCGAACAGCACTTGCAAAAACCTGTTCACCTGCTATAAGCACATTTTCGAAAGCGCCAGTTTCCGTTCCTGAGTTACAGCCGCATCCGGCGCAATCTGCCGAAGCCTCTCCAACTTTCAAAAGATTTTCTTCAATTAAGCCGTCAGATGAACATTCTTCTGTTTTTAAGATTTCTTTTATTTTCAAAATCTGATTGTTGTTTTGTCCCAAAGGAAGGGCAATTACAAAAGGCATTCCGTATTTTCTCTTCATAAACTCGGCAACTTTTATACCTGCTTGAGAAACGACAACGTTAAGCTTCGATTCAACAGATTTCTTAAGTTCTTCAATACTAAGTCCCATTGAAAAAACTGCATTTACATTTATACCTTCATTTTCAAAGGCTTTCCGTAAGGAACGGTCATTACCTTTGTTACCAAAATCAAGCGGAATAACGCCCAGAATATTTATGCCGTTTTTTTCGTATCCGGCGGATGTTCCGGCTTCCGTATCCCCACCATTTCCCGGAACAAACTTTTTAAGAGCTTCTATCATCGCCATAGCTGCGCCATTGTCGTAATAATCAAGCCCTTTTGTGTCAAAGCCAAACGATGGAACTCCCGTAATATTTTCAACTTCTTCGGCAATTCCCTTATAATCAGTACCGATTACCATAGGAACCGGGCTTCCTAAAAATGCAAAAAACTTCGGGTGTAAAGAATTAATTGCTTCAACAATTATCTTTATATATTTTTCATCGCGGCCAAGAACTGCATCCATGTGGCGAAGCCCTGAACAAAAAACATTTGAAGAAGAGCCCATCCAGCGCGGTTCGTCATAGCCAAGATAATTTCCGGTACAACCTGATGCATCATGAATTACAACCATTCCTCCCATATCAAAAAGAGCTGATGCAACTCCTGAATAATCTGGTGCCAAAGGTGGCAGCGTAATACAAAGTTTGCTCATATAATTAACCCCGCATCGTTTATCATCTGGTTTACATCCGCTTTTGTATTGAAGGCTTCAATCATTTTGCTGCAAAGACGAACGATTCCGTCAAAGCCAAAGTTTCCGGCATCATCCAGAAAATCAACTACATGAATACTGCCTGTTAAATAGCCGGCATCAAAACCAATGCAAAGACATTCTTTACAGCGATGCTCAAACTTAACCATATCCGGATGAAGTGAATTTATAACTTCCAGATTCGGATAATTTTCACAAAGCCATTCGTAATTCGCCCGGTCAAACTCAAAAACCTGATCTGCGCAAACCATCTGAACATTAAATCCATTCTGCAAAAGCACACGAGCAAGACTGAACGGAGCTTTTATTGCCTGATAATCGATTACAATCGGATAATTTCCGATTATTTTTTTAGCTTCATAGAATGCCTCTCGTGCTCTTTTTACGTCTGCATTCATATCAACCATTTCAAGACCAAGGGTTTTAAAAAGCTGAACATAAAAATCACTTATTTCATCAATATCGTAAGTTACAAATCTTGTTAAAAAAGGTGTACCAAGCCTTTCTTCAAGTTTAGCCGCCGCCTTTTTAGCAGGTGGAGTTATTACAATATTCAAGCCGGATTCCGCCATCGACTGAAAACCTTCAAAAGTTGAAAAATCACTTATATGCTTTATAGTGAACCCGGATTTTTGCGCGTAGCGGAAAAGTTCGCAGTTTTCACCAAACTTTTCGTTGTTGCCAAGAAGGTTTATCTGACGGGGATTTTTCGTACGGCCTTCAGGTAAAAGACTGTAAATATTAAGCTGTAAACCGATTGCAGGAGGAATAGATGAATCCATCTGGAACGGATTCATGTGACAGTCTCTGAACTGAACATCCGGATATTTTTCAGAAAGTTTTTTACAGATTGAAACATGGTCCGTTCCCAAAAGGTCATCCAAACAAGAGGTAAAATAAAACATAACCTTCGGCCGCTTTTCAAGGCAGTTAAACAGTTCTTCCATTGAATTAAGAATCAGATCTTCATAGCCGCCTGAAACAATGTCACTTTCATCTATAAAAACGTATGAAATTCTATCTTTTACGCCCGCTAATGCGCCGCCTAAAGCACCATGCCTGCCGCATGCAAAAGGCGAAACAAAAAGAAGCCTGCTTTCCGGCACTAAACACGCAACTCTGATTACGCCCCAGCCGCCATGGCCTGGTGAAACATAATGCAGACATTTATCAAAATTTGCATTACAGCACTGCATCAGGCAACTCCTTGTGCAGCGTTTTCCGTTATCTTGCGGGCAAGTTCCATATAAACCGCTGCCATGTCTGATTCAGGAAATGCTTCAACTACCGTTTTCCCCTGATTTTCTGCCTGCTGGATTGTTCCACTGCGCGGTACAACCTGAATAATTGAGCCGCCTATTTCTTTAAGCGCTTTTTCAACAACTGCAACTTCATCTGCAACATTACGGGCATTTAAAATTACCCCTGCATACTGCGCATAACCGCGTTTTCCAAAATTATTTATTGCGTGAACTATATTTGAAGCGGCATACAAAGCCATCATTTCCCCGGATGTGACAATGTAAACTTCATCAGCATAGCCGTTACGAATCGGCATTGCAAAACCGCCGCAGACTACATCTCCCAGTACATCATATAAAACGATGTCCGGCTTATATGTTTCATACGCACCAAGTTCTTCAAGCTTATCAAATGCGGTGATAATTCCGCGCCCGGCACAGCCGATACCAGGAGTCGGACCACCTGCTTCAACACACAAAACACCGTTAAAGCCTTCAAAAACAATATCTTCCAATTTTAGCTTTACTTTTTCACTTTCCCGTAATCTATCCAAAACAGTCGGTATTCGTTTTCCGCCCATAAGATTTTTTACTGAATCCGATTTTGGGTCACAGCCAATTTGCATTACCTTATAGCCAAGTTTACTGAGCGCAGCAGAAAGATTTGATGTTGTAGTTGACTTTCCTATTCCGCCCTTTCCATAAATTGCAATTTTTTTCATAAACCCTCATTTTTTATATTAGCAACAGTTGATATAAATTAGTTTAAGCTAACTTTTAATTTTGACTTTATAACAAAACAAATCCATTATGTCAATAGACAGTAACTATAATTAGTCTTAATTAACTTTTTTTAATAAAAAAGTATGTCTACAAAGAGAGCTCCAAAGTGCATACCTTAACTACACCTTTTTTGTGAAGTCTTGCGATTTAGAGGAAAATAAGCTATAGTTTAAAATCTATGAATATTGCTTTATTTTCTGATTCGTATCTTCCTACGAAAAGTGGGATTGTTACTGTCGTTGTGCAGCTAAAAAAGATTCTTACAGAATTAGGACATCATGTTGTTATAGTTACAGTTTCTGCAAATGAAAAAGAAGAACCTGTACCTGAAGATCCGGATGTACTTAGAGTTTATTCAATACCAGCACCAGTCGGTGATAATCAATACATCGGGTTCCCGCACAAAAAAGTAGTAGTAGAATTTTTAAAAAAACATAAAGTTCAGATTATCCATTCACATACAGAGTTTTATATTGCGCACGCAGCAAAACAGGCTGGAAGAATTCTTCATATACCGGTTATTGCAACAACGCATACAATGTGGGAAGATTTTTACAAATATTATTTCTTTAATGTCGGTAAGCTTGTTCCTGTTCGCGTTATCCGCAAAATTGTCCAGCGCCTTTATAAAAAATTCTATGCGTTTATCAATGTTTCAGATAAAGCCAGAATGTATTTTAAATCTTCATTTATGCTGCCGAATATTCCTTCTGCAGTTATTCCAAATGCGGTAGATACAGAAGCTTTTTTATCGCATAAGTTTACTGAAGAAGATAAAATCCAGTTACGTCAAAAACTCGGAATTGGCGAAAACGATGTAACGATGCTTTTTACAGGTCGTGTTGTAGAAGAAAAACGTGTAATCGAATTGTTTGAAGTTATTTCTCGGGTTTTACAGAAACGCCAGAATGTAAAGATGATTTTTGTCGGTGCCGGTGGTGCAAGCTACGATTTGGAAAAAGCAACTGCAAGACGTAATTTGAAGGATAAAATCATTTTTACCGGCTTTATAGACTGGAAGGAACTGGCTCTGTATTACAGCATCGGTGATATTTTTGTAACTGCATCGCTTTCTGAAATGCATTCTATGACTGCGCTTGAAGCAATGCTATCTCATCTTCCGATTGTATGCCGTAAAGACGAAAGCTTTTTTGATACAGTTTTCCATGGCAAAAACGGTTTTATGGCAGATACAGATGAAGAAATGGATGATTACATTCTTCGCCTTGTTGATGATAAAAATATGCGCAAACAGTTCGGCGAAGAAAGTTTTGAAATATCAAAGAATTTTTCTATAAGAACTCATGGACTTAGGACAGTAGCATTCTATGAAGCTGTCTTAAAATCTTATCCATGGCCTATTTCTGACAAGCAGCTTGAACAGGCTGTCGCATCGGTAAAATAAAATTTACAGAATGCTTATCTTATGACGACGCATGCGGTACTGTGTATTACTTCACCGCATGCTACCCGTCTCTACACTTCCTTACATTGCAGAAAGTTTTTTATTCAGTAATTCAGTTGCCTGCTTAGGATTTGCCTTACCATGAGATTCTTTCATAACCTGTCCCATAAGCCAGCCGACAGCATTTGATTTTCCACCTTTAAAATCTGCAACCGCTTTTGGATTTGCTGCAAGAACCTGATCAACAATTTTTTCAATTGCTCCAGTATCGCTGACCTGTTCCATTCCTTCTTCTTTAATTATTATAGAAGGAAGCTTGCCGGTTTCAAGCATTTTTGCAAATACAGCTTTGCCCTGCTTACTTGTAATTTTATTTTCTTCAAGGGCATCAGCAAGTTCTGAAATATGAGCAGGTGTAATATTTACGTCTGCTATAGTCTGATTTTTTTCGTTTAATACAGCAAGCAATTCAGAAAGAATAAGGTTTGCCGCACGTTTAGGACTCTTTGCTTTTTTTGCTGCTTCTTCAAACCATAAAGAAAGGTCGCGGGTTGAAGTTAAAGTTTCTACATCAAAATCACTTAAACCGAATTCAGCCTTGAAGCGGTTACGCTTAGCTTCCGGAAGTTCGCCTACAGCCTTGCGTGCATTTTCAATTAATTCTTCGCTTACACTGAACGGCTTGATATCCGGTTCTACAACAAAACGGTAATCTACGAACGAATTTTTAGTACGCATAACAGAAGTTACGCCTTTTTCTTCGTCCCAGTTCATTGTATTTTTATAGCCGGGATTAAATTCCTGGCGGTCAGTTTCAAATTCCTTCAGCTGACGCTGTGCTTCATAAGTACATGCTTCGCGGATTGCACGGAAAGAGTTAAGGTTTTTGATTTCTGAAATCGGTGTGTGATAAAGTTTTCCGTCTTCCCAGACATTAAGGTTAATGTTTGCGTCGCAGCGCATGTTACCTTCTTCAAGGTTACCTTTTGTAACTTTCACATAACGAAGGATTTCCTGAACAGTCTGCATGAACAAGGCTGCTTCTTCAGGACTTGAAATATCCGGTTTTGTTACGATTTCAATAAGCGGAGTTCCGCAGCGGTTATAGTCAATATAAGAATGTGAGCCCTGAAGGTGCAAAGACTTACCTACGTCCTCTTCAAGGTGAATGCGCTCAACACGAACACGGCGATATTTTCCGTCAATGATACAATTATCGCCTTTAAAATTTACCGGTCTGAATTTTTCGCCGCCAGGCTGTTCATCTTTCGGGAAATGCATTAAAGGCAAATCAACATAACCGTCCGTACACAAAGGAAGGTCATACTGAGTAATCTGATAACCTTTTGCAAGGTCAGGATAAAAATAATGCTTGCGGTCAAATTTTGTAAAACGGGCAATATTGCAATTTAATGCCTGACCTGCGACAGCACCAAGTTCAACATAACCTTTGCTTACGCGCGGCATTGCTCCTGGAAGTCCTAAACATACTGGACAAACGCGTGTATCAGGCATTCCGCCGTAACGGTTTTCACAGGCACAGAATGCCTTTGTTTTTGTTAAAAGCTGAGTATGAATTTCGCAACCGATTACAATTTCATATTTATCAATAGCCATTTTATATCCTCAAAAGTCCGCTGAATCGAATTTAAACTAATATACAAAGCGCGACTTTAAACAAGTTCCTTGTATTATAGCAAAAATAAAAATGAATTTATAGTAGGTTTATGACACTGTCGTATCAAAATTGCAAAAATTATCTCTGTACGCGGCCAGAAGCATTACCTGCTGAAAGTGATTTTACTTCTTCAACAGTTGCAAGATTAAAATCATTTTCAATCGTATGCTTTAAGCAAGAAGAAGCAACGGCAAAATCAATTCCTTCCTGAGCAGACATTCCTGTAATAAGCGAATAGATAATGCCAGCCCCAAATGCATCGCCGCCGCCTACACGGTCAATCATCTGAATCGAATAGCGCGGAGAGAATGTGCCCTGTTTTGTTTCTGCATCGTAAATCATTCCGCCCCAGTCGTTAACATCCGCAGAAATACTTTTACGCAAGGTTAAGGCTACTTTTTTAAAACCGAATTTTTCTGCAAGCTGACGGGAAACACTTAATGGTCCTTCTTTATTTAAAATGGCTGTTTCAATATCACAGTTTTCAGGTTCAATTCCAAAAAGTTCGCAAACATCAGACATATTTGAAATAAACACGTCAACGTAAGGCATAAGCGAAAGCATTGTCATTCTTGCTTTTTCTGGATCCCAAAGCTTACGGCGGAAATTCAAATCGCAGGAAATTGTAACACCATGCTCTTTTGCAACACGGCATGCTTCAAGACAGATAGCCGGAAGATTTCCGCCTACTGCCGGAGTAATTCCTGTAAAATGGAACCAGCCTGCTTTGTCAAAAACATCTTCCCAATCATAATCTTTTGGATCAGAAAGAGAAAAAGCAGAATCTTTGCGGTCATAGATAACCTTTGAAGGTCTCTGACTTGCGCCTTTTTCTATATAATAAACACCAAGTCTTTCGCCGCCACGAGCAATCTTAGACATGTGTACGCCGTAATGGCGCAGCCAGTTTACCGCACACTGTCCTATATCATGTGACGGAACTTTTGTTACCAAGAATACATCAAGACCGAAATTTGCCAGAGAAACTGCAACGTTTGCTTCAGCACCGCTATAAGAAGCCTTCCAGTCAGAAGCCTGTAAAAGACGTTCATATCCTGTAGGATTGAACCGCAAAAGAACTTCGCCAAATGTTATTACTCTTTTTGTATCGCTCATACATTGTATTTTATGACCAAATAGAAACCATGTCAATGTATACAACACAAGTTTTTAACAAGATGTTGTATACTTTAAGCATTGCATTCAGCTATTCTGACAAAAAAAGGTGCGGATAAACCGCACCTTCCCCAAAAAAAACTCACTTAAAAAGCTGACTTAAAGAGCTTCAACTACAAGCTGTCCCATTTTCTTTGTGCCTACAAGTTTTCCTGAAGCCTTTACAGCTTCTACATCACCTGCAATGTCACCTGTACGCCAGCCTGCTTCAAGTACTTTATCAACGGCCTTTTCAATTGCCTTTGCTTCTTCTTCAAGCTTAAAGTCAAAACGCAAAAGCATTGCTGCAGAAAGAATGGTTGCCAATGGATTTGCAAGGTCTTTTCCGGCAATATCCGGAGCAGAACCGTGAATCGGTTCATAAAGTCCTGGACCTGTTCCGTCGCCCAAAGAAGCAGAAGCAAGCATTCCGATTGAACCTGTAATCTGGCTTGCTTCATCGGAAAGTATATCGCCAAACATGTTGCTTGTTGCAATTACGTCAAACTGCTTTGGATTGCGTACAAGCTGCATTGAAGCATTGTCAATATAAAGGTAAGAAAGAGTTACATCAGGATAATCGCCTTTTACGCTTTCTGTTACACGACGCCACAACTGACTTGAGTTAAGGATATTTGCCTTGTCTACAACGCAAAGGCGTTTCTGTCTTTTCTGAGCAGATTCAAATCCTAAGCGGACAATGCGTTCAACCTCTGGCCATGTGTATTTTTCTGTGTCCCAGGCTGTTTTTCCGTCTTCAGAAGTTCCGCGGTCACCAAAGTAGATACCGCCTGTAAGTTCACGGACGATAAGAATATCAAGTCCATCGCCTACAACTTCATTTTTCAAAGGACATGCAGCAGAAAGCTGTTTGAACATTACAGCAGGACGAAGATTTGCATAAACCTTTAATCCGCCGCGAAGACCGAGCAATGCTTTTTCAGGACGGAGTTCAGAAGGAAGATTATCCCATTTTGGTCCGCCAACTGCACCCAAAAGAGCTGCATCACATGATTTAACAAGTGCAAGCTGTTCATCTGTTAAAGGCTTTCCGAATTTGTCGATGGAACAGCCACCGGCTGTAACTTCTTTATAAGAAAAACTGTGTCCGTATTTTTTTGCAACTGCATTTAATACATTCACAGCTTCAGCAACTACATCAGGACCAATTCCGTCACCCGGAATCAATGCAATAGTCTTATTCATATATCTATACTCCTGTTGAATTCGCACAGAAATAATCCGCATAGAACTATCCCTGTACAAAAACTTAAACAATACTGCTTTTACTGTAGTTATACTAAAGATAGTAATTTAAGTCAACGGGAGAAATCAAATGTAATCAGCTATGAAAAAAATTAATTTGCAATGCGACTCAGTCTTCTCATCGCTTCTTCAATAACGCTTTTCGGGCTTGCGATATTTACACGCATAAAGCCTGTTCCGCCTGAACCAAAAATTGAACCATCATTGAACCAGAGGCCGCAATCATTTAAAAGCCTTTTTACAAGTTCATTCTGCGGAAGATTAAGCGAACGGAAATCAAGCCAGAGAAGATAAGTGCCTTCAGGATAAATCATTTTTATTTCAGGAATATTTTTTTTAAGATAATCCCTGACAAAATCAACATTTGCATGCAGATATTTTAAAAGTTCATCAAGCCATGCACCACCGTAACGATAAGCTGCTTCACATGCGGTAAGTCCTGCAATATTTATTTCGCCAAGGGCACAGGCTGTTATACGCTCTTCAAGCAATTGCCTGCGCTTCTGATCTGTAATAAAAATATTTGAACACTGAAATCCCGGAACATTAAAAGTTTTACTTGGGGCTGTGCAGACCATACAGTTCTCTGCAATTTCTTCACCAAGGGTTGAAAAAACAGTATGCGTGTTACCCGGATAAATAAAGTCGTTATGAATTTCATCGCTAACAACAAAAACATTGTGCTTTAAACAGATTTCTGCAACTTTCTGAAGCTCCTCTTTTTTCCATACACGGCCTACAGGATTATGCGGACTGCAGAAAACGAAGAGCTTTACATTATTTTCTTTTATCTGTTTTTCAAAAGTGTCAAAATCAATTTCGTAATGACCACTGTTGTTGACAAGCGAATTTTCAACAAGTTTACGGCCATTTAAACGTACGGTTCTTGCAAAGGGATGATAAACAGGCTCCTGAATCAGAATTGCATCACCCGGTTTTGTAAATGCCTGAATTGCCATTGCTATTGCAAAAACAACACCCGGAGTTTTTACTAGCCATTCAGGTTTTACCTGCCAGTTATGCCGCTCTTTCATCCAGGTGCTTAAGGCTTCAAAATACTTTCCGTCAGGTTTTACATCGGTATAGCCGAAAATGCCGTGTTCCATGCGCTTCACAAGGGCATCTGTAACTTCTTTTGGAACTGTAAAATCCATATCAGCAACCCAAAGAGGCAGTGCATTTTCAGGGACTCCATATTCCTTTGCAAAATCGTGTTTTTCACTTCCTGTGTTTTTTCTATCGATTATTTTGTCAAAATCGTACATTTTTCCTCACAAATATTACTTTCCGGCAAACCTGATTCTCTAAAATGCCCGATATGCCGTCTAAATCAATTTTCTGTAGCGGTTTTCAACGTCCTTAATCAGCTTATATTCAAAGGAATCAACAAGCGCAATCCATGAAGCTTCCATAACGTCGCAAGAAACGCCAACTGTTGTCCATGTGTTGATTCCGTCAGAACTTTCTATTAATACACGGACGCGCGAAGCTGTGGCAGATTTTCCGTCCAAAACACGAACTTTGTAATCGATAAGGCGGATTTTTTCTACCGCAGGATAAAAACGGCACAAGGCTTTGCGAAGCGCAATATCAAGCGCGTTTACAGGACCGTCGCCGTCTCCGGCAGTAACTTCTATCTGTCCGTCAACTTCAACTTTAATCTGGGCACAGGCACAAACACCGTCTTCCGGCCGGGGATTTACACCATTTGTCTGATAATAATGCAGTTTGAAGAAAGGCTGATATTTGCCGATTATTTTACGAACCAGAAGCTCAAAACTTCCGTCTGCACCTTCAAACTGGTAACCTTCGTGTTCAAGCTCTTTAACTTTTTTGATTATATCTCCTACAACCGGCGAAGATTTTGTAATTGAAGGATCAAAATGCCGGATTTTTTCTATAATCATGCTGCGTCCTGCAACTTCACTCATTAAAAATACACGCATGTTTCCAACGGATTCCGGGCTTACATGTTCGTAGGCAACAGGATTTTTCAGAACCGCATCAATGTGCATTCCGGCTTTATGCGCAAAAGAATTTGAACCAACGTACGGCATTCCAGGATTTAAAACGATATTTGCAATTGAAGCAATTTTTTTTGCCGTAGGCGTAAGTTTTGAAAGATTTTCTTCCGGAATACAGCTATAGCCCATTTTTAGCTGCAAATCAGCAATTATTACGGCAAGATTTGCATTGCCAGTGCGTTCGCCAAAGCCTAAAATAGTTCCCTGAACATGACGAGCTCCAGCCTGAACTGCTACAAGCGAATTTGCAACTGCAAGACCGCAGTCATCATGGGTGTGGATTCCGATTATTGCCTTATCGCCAAACTTTGCCGTAACGTCTTGGCAAATTTCGCGGCATTCGTCTATCATGCAGCCGCCTTTAGTTTCGCAAAGGTTTAATACGGAAGCGCCGCCATCCAGTGCCGCCTGTAAAGTTTTCAGCGCATATTCTTTATTTTCATGGTAGCCTGTAAAAAAGTGTTCGGCATCGTAAATTACATTGCGTCCGTTTTGCTTTAAGAATTCTACGGTTTCTTTAATCATTAAAAGATTTTCATCAAGCGATGCCTTTAATATTTCTGTAACCTGAAAATCCCAGGATTTTCCGAAAATTACAACTGTTTCCGTTTCGGCGGATAAAAGACTCTGGATATTAGGATCTTCAGCACATTTTAATTCGCGGCGACGGGTTGAACCGAATGCACAGAGTTTTGCATGTTTTAAATCCAGTTTTTTTGCAGTCTGGAAAAATTCCATGTCTTTTGGATTTGAACCCGGATTTCCGGCTTCTATATAAGTTACGCCAAGTTCATCAAGTGCCTGTACGATGTGAATTTTATCCTGAACAGAAAAGCTGATTCCTTCGCCCTGAGCACCATCGCGTAAAGATGAATCTAAGATTTCAATTTTTTTGCTGTCAGTAGTCAAAACACACCTCCAGGTTGCAATTTTATTCAATTATGCAATCATTTTTAGCAATATTATGCATTATTTCGTACGGGGTCAATCCCCCTTATTTTAACCCGACATACAAGGCAACATTTCAGGCGACATACGAAAAACTTTTCTGTATAATTTAAAGTATGAAAAAGCTGCCTCAATTTGCAAAGTTCACAATTTCTTCAATAATATCTGCCTGCGCAGATTTTCTTGTTTTTGCACTTGTAATGTTTGCAATACGACGGGGTCAGACCAGCGCAATAGTAATTGCAACTATAATTGCAAGAATCATTTCAACAATAATCAATTTTATAATCAACAAAATATGGTGCTTTGAAAGTAAGACAAAATCTAAAGTTCAGGCAGGCCGTGAAATTTCATTATTTACAATTCTGTTTGTTGCAAAACTTTCTGCAAGCGCGGCCTTAGTTGCAACTTTCGCTTTTATAAAGATTCCTACTGTCGTGTTAAAAATGATTGTAGATACGCTGCTATTCTTTGTAAGTTTTGCAGTACAAAAGCTGTTTATTTTTAATTAGAAGTCTAGAGCCCCCGTTGCGCGCTCACTCCGTTTCAAATCCGGCATTTGCTTTCTTTCAATTCAGGGCAAAAAAAAAGTTCCCACATATGTGAGAACTCTTTAATCGTCGGGCAACCCGGATTTGGCTTCCATTCAGCAACATCATGTTGCTTCATTCCAGCCCGCCTACGTTCGCTGCCGGCTACATCCATGTAGCCTTTTCGCCATCCGGCGCGCTCACTCCGTTTCAAATCCGGCATTTGCTTTCTTTCAATTTAGGGCAAAAAAAAGTTCCCACATATGTGAGAACTCTCTATCAAGTCGGGCAACCCGGATTTGAACCGGGGACCTCTACGTCCCGAACGTAGCGCGCTACCAGCTGCGCTATTGCCCGATAAAAAAACCCATTCGCATTGAATGGGCTTTAGCGCGAGTGACGGGGCTCGAACCCGTGATCTCCGGCGTGACAGGCCAGCGCGATAACCAGCTTCGCTACACCCGCGTGATGTTTGATAATATATAGAAAATGCTTTTTTATGTCAACTAGCCGAATTAAGATTTTTGCAAATTTTTTATAATTTTTTTTTAATTTTCCCGTACCTTTTTTGTAACTTAATATCAGCAAAGCGGTTTATTTATCAGATGCAACGCAACAAGATTTGCCATGCTTTCAAAAGCTGAACAAACTCCAGTATCGTCTTCTTATCCTCCTTAATTATGAAACAGCCCTGTAAGTTTTACAGGGCTGTCTTTTTTTTATCCTGCCGGAAAATCCTACTGATTCAGCGCACTTACAACTGCTTTAATACCGGCTCGGCCAACGTTGCTGCTCTTGCCAACGCCCCAAACCTGTCTTCCGTCTTCGAGCGTAATCTGAACGTAAGAATAAGCACTTGTGTCACTTCCGCTTCCAACGCTGTGTTCGTAGAAAGCCGTGATGTTAAAGCGAGGAACAGGAGTTTCCTGCAAAGCAGAAACAAATGCGTCCAAAGGACCGTTTCCTTTTCCACCGATTGAAATTTCTTTACCGTTCCAGGAAATTACGCCGCGGCATGCAACGGTTTCTTCTGCAGAAGAACCGGAATCAATATGGGTTTCTGCAAGGTCAACAATCGCAAGAGGTTCTTTTTTGTTAAGCCACTGATTGCAGAAGCAGTCATAAACTTCAGCAGACTGTAATTCTCTCTGAGCCTTGTCAGCTGCATTTTTAACAACTTCGCCAAGAGCAGGATGCATAGCCTTAGGAGCAGAAATTCCATATTCATGTTCAAGAATGTATGCAGCGCCTCCTTTTCCTGACTGGCTGTTAATTCTGATAATGCCTTCATACTGGCGGCCAATATCATGCGGGTCAATCGTAAGATACGGAACATCCCAAACAGCATCTTCAGGCATTTTAACTCTTGCAGCCATACCTTTACGGATAGCATCCTGATGAGAGCCGCTGAATGCCGTAAATACAAGCTCACCTGCATAAGGCTGGCGCGGAGGGATTTCCATGCCAGTATATTTTGTATATTCACTTACCAAGAACGGAATGTCAGACAAATCAAGCTCAGGATCTACGCCCTGAGTGAACATGTTTAAGCCAACATTTACAATGTCAAGGTTTCCTGTGCGCTCGCCGTTTCCAAACAGACAGCCTTCCACGCGGTCAGCACCAGCCAGAAGTCCAAGTTCACACTGCGCAACACCTTCACCGCGGTCATTATGGTTATGCAAAGAAATAACTAAGTTTTCGCGGTTAGAAATATGCTGGCAGAAATATTCAATCTGGTCTGCAAACTGATTAGGTAAAGAACATTCTACCGTTGTAGGCAGATTCAGAATGATTTTATGATTTTCATCTGCGCAGTCGCCCCACTCTTTTATAACGGCTTCGCAAACTTCAACAGCATAATCTATTTCTGTTGTAGAAAAACTTTCAGGAGAATATTCAAGACGGATATCTGTTCCTTCGCTCATCGGAAGGCATTTTTTTACACAGCGGATTCCTTCAATAGCAATCTGTTTAATTTCATCTTTTGACTTATTAAATGTGTATTTTCTCTGTGCCGGAGAAGTCGAATTATAAAGATGGAAAATAGCCTTTTTGCAGCCTTTTAAAGATTCAAACGTCTTTTTGATTAAAGGCTCGCGTGCCTGACACAAAACCTGCAGGGTAACATCATCCGGAACATGATTTTCTTCTACAAGACGGCGCATAAAAGTAAATTCTGTATCCGAAGCAGAAGGAAAACCAACTTCAATTTCCTTAAAACCGATTTTTACAAGCAAATCAAAAAAATCAAGTTTCTGCTCTACGCCCATCGGGTTAATCAAAGCCTGATTACCGTCGCGCAAATCAACAGAACACCATACAGGTGCCTTTGTAATTGTTTTTTCAGGCCAGGTTCTTTTAAATGCAGGAACTGGTTCAAACGGCTTGTACTTCTGTGTTTTCATAATCTCTCCTTTTTATTCTTTATTCGCGCGCAACTACAATTTCTGCGGGCAAAAAAAAGACCCATTGCCTAAGCAATGGGTCTGTAAAATCCAATAAATATAACTTACACAGCACCATCAACTAAGGCAAGTAATGAGAATCTTTGCTAGTAGTAGTAATGCTGTATATTTCATAGTTTTATTATCTATAATTTAGAAACTTTAGTCAAGCTAAAAAATATTTATTTTTCTGCAGAAACAGCAGAACCTTTATCTTCAGCCGGTGCCGAGTTTTCGATCAATTCATCGCAGTGCTTTGAAGCTTTTACAATTTCTTCAAATTCCTTGCCGTCAATGGTTTCTTTTTCCATAAGACGGCCCGCAACATATTCCAAAAGATCTTTATGTTCACCTAAAAGCTTAAGTACATGTTCATAGCGTTCATTCATGATTTTTGCAATTTCTTCATCAATATAACGCTGGGTTTCTTCACTGAATTCCCTTATAAGTTCAGGCTCTCCACCGGCATGACCGCGAACACCTTTTCCAAGAGTCATGTTCTTAAACTTTTCAGACATACCGTAATCGGTAATCATGCTTTTTAGAATGTCCGTACCACGGCTTATGTCGTTTGAAGCTCCGGTAGAAATTTCACCGAATATAATCTGTTCTGCAGCACGACCGCCAAGCATAACGTCAACTTCATTGATTAAATCTGTCTTTGTCTGAAGATTCTTTTCTTCCTGCTCGCGGTACTGTGTAAATCCGCCGACTCCATGAGAGCGCGGTACAACAGTAATTTTGTTTACCGGCGGATAATCAGGAGTAAACGCTCCGACGAGAGCGTGACCAGATTCATGGAACGCAACAATCTTGCGCTCTTTTTCGTTTTCGCGGCGTGTCTTCTTTTTAAGACCGATGCTTACTTTGTCGATTGCGTCGTTAAAGTCTTCCATTGCAACTTTTGTTCTGCCGTTGCGGACTGCAAGAAGAGCCGCTTCGTTTACAACGTTTGCAAGGTCTGCACCTGCGAATCCTGTTGTACCGTGCGCAAGTGAATCAAAATTAACATCATTATCAAGTTTTACATTCTTTGCATGAATGCGAAGAATTTCTTCGCGGCCTTTTACATCCGGACGTTCAACAGGAACCTGACGGTCAAAACGGCCGGGACGCAGCAATGCAGGGTCAAGAATATCTGCACGGTTTGTAGCGGCAAGAACGATAAGACCTTTTTCGTTATCAAAACCGTCCATTTCTACAAGCAGCTGATTCAAGGTCTGTTCGCGCTCATCGTTACCGCCAAGATTATTTACACGGCTTTTTCCGATTGCATCCAATTCATCTATAAATATGATACACGGAGCTTTTTCGCGTGCCTGTCTGAACAAATCGCGTACGCGGCTCGCACCAACGCCGACAAACATTTCAACAAAGTCTGAACCGCTTATTCTATAGAAAGGAACACCGGCTTCACCTGCAACAGCGCGGGCAAGCAATGTTTTACCTGTTCCCGGCGGTCCTACAAGGAGAACTCCTTTCGGAATCTTTCCGCCGATATCAGTATATTTTTTAGGTTCTTTAAGAAAATCTACAACTTCAACAAGTTCTTCTTTTGCTTCATCTACACCTGCAACATCAGAAAAACGTGTTTTAACTTTTCCTTCTTCAACAGCTTTTGCACGAGACTGACCGGCATTAAAAATGCTTCCGATTCCACCGCCCATGCTTCCGCCCATTTTGCGGAAAACAAAAAAGTACATAAGGAAAATAAATCCGAACGGAACTATAAGGTTAAGGAAAAGCTGCATAAGATAATTATTCTGTTTCGTCTGAAATCTATAATCAATTCCTTTAGCATCCAATAACTCTATAAAACTGCTCATCAGAACGCCGGTTGTTTTATATGTAGGGCGTGAAGGAGTATCCTGTTTGGTAAAACGAAGAAGATTTCCTGCAGCATTGGAAGATGAAGTATCCGCATAGGAAGAAGAAGGACCGTAACCTGTAAAATACGTTTCCCCTATTTCTACGGAAACAATTTTACCATCTTCTATTAACTGGCGGAATGTTGAAAAACTTACCAGATTTTCAGGTCTTGCAGTAACAAACATATTAAAGGCTGCAACTGCACCAAAAACAATTAACAGTATAAGCCAGAAAGGAATTCCCGGGCGTTTTCCGTTCTTTTTATTTTTATCATTGTCAGAAGGATCTGTAGAAAGCTTGAAGAAATTATATAAATCTTCATTTTCATCTTTTTTGTCTCTTTTAGGATTATCCTGATTATTCTGCTCACTCATAAAATTTCTCATACTGAAAATATACGCAATTTAAAGCAATTAGTCGACAAAAAAAATCACTTTTTAATTAAGTTTTTTTTTCTATATCCGATAATGTGAAAGGAATCTTTATAAACTGAAGATTTTACATTTATGTGGGAGGAACATATGGGATATTCACAGGCATACAGCGCATATCAGAACACTAACATTAAAACCGCAAGTCAGGGAAAACTTGTAGTTTTACTTTATGAAGGAGCCATTAAACAGCTTACGCTTGCCCTTCAGGCTTTTAATGCTGAAGATAAAATAGAAGCTCCAAAAATCGAAAAATTTTCAGCTAATCTGAACAAAGCGCACGAAATCATAACAGAATTACAGGTTTCACTGGATATGTCAAAAGGCGGACAGATTGCCCAGACATTAATGTCTCTCTATGTTTTTTTCAATAATGAACTTCTTGACGCAAACATCAGCCATGACAAATCAAAAATAGAATTTGTAAAAGATTCAATGAGCCAGCTTCTTGAATCATGGAGAGTTGCCGCAAATAATACAGCTAACGAAACAGTTCCTGCGGCACAAAGCACTTTAAATATAAGGGGCTAAGCTTATGGCCGAACTGACACAACAGGAAATTGACGAAAGAGTTTTAATTCTTAAACGCTATAAAAATCTTCTTGAACAGCAGCGTAATAAATTCAGGGAATATCTTAAAGTTCTTGAACATCAGCAGAATTCTATAAACAATGCAAACACAGATGAACTTTTTGCACATACTGAACTTGAAGAAAAAATAATGGAAAACATTGTCAGTCTGCAGAAAGTTATTGTGCCGATGAACGAACTTTATAAGCAGACAAACAGAAGTGCAGGATTTATAGAAGGCGATGTAGCTATTTCCAGCTTGCAGAAAGATTTGAACAGTCTTCAGGAAAAAGTTCTTTTGCAGAACACAAAGAACAGAGAACTATTGCGAAGTCATTTAGGACAGATACGAAGGCAGTTAAACACATTCAGAAATCCGTATGCATATTCCCACAGCGTTTATGCACAGAAAGAATCTGTTGCAAGTTTAATTGAAATTCAGGCCTGATTTGAATCACTATCTGACGAATTTATAATAGCAGCCAATTAGAGCATCTGAAATCAATGAATAGAAATTTTGATATTCATACAATTCTTGAAAAACGAAGAATACAGGAAGGACTTCTCTATGAAATTCGCCGCATTCTTTTAGTTTGCTGCGGCGCAATTGTAATGGGCTTTAATTTAAGCACATTCGTTCCGGCTGCCGGCATGATTCCCGGAGGATTTACAGGCTTCGGGCGACTGGCACAGATGCTTTTTGCAAAATATGCCGGAAAAAACATTCCTTTTAGTCCTATTTACTACACGTTGAACCTTATTGCCGTAGTAATCTGTTTTAAATACATAGGCAAAAAATTTACCCTATACAGTTTATTAATGATTTTTTTAAGCGGACTTCTTGCGGATTTAATTCCAAATTACGAAGTTACACACGATGTCCTTCTCTGCTCTGTTTTTGGAGGAATTTTAAATGCTCTTGCAATAAGTTTGTGCCTTATGGCAGGTGCTACAAGCGGCGGAACAGATTTCATAGCCATTTATGTTTCTGAAAAATACAATAAAACTGCATGGAATTATATTTTTGCAGGGAACGTTGTAATGCTTGCAACTTCCGGTTTTCTTTTAAGCTGGGACAGCGCACTTTATTCTATAATATTCCAATTTACAAGCACACAGATTTTAAATCATCTTTATACAAGATTTCAGCGGATGACGCTTTTTATTATTACAAATAAAGCTCAGATTCTTTACAATTTAATCCGGGACAACACTCATCATACGGCAACGCTTTTCTCCGGAACAGGATGTTACAGCGGAGAAAAGCGTGATTTGGTTTACACGGTTGTAGGAAATCAGGATTTAAGAAAACTTCTGCCCCTTGTAAAACAGGCAGATCCGCAGGCTTTTATAAACTTTATACCTTCTAAAGAAATTCTTGGAAGATTCTACAAAAAACCTACAGATTAGGCGCGGCGACAGGCGCCCTATTCATGCCGCGGGCGCATTAATCTAACAAAGAAGCAATTTCGGCTAAATCCTTAAATATTCCGTCCGGCTTAACTTCTGATTTTTCAACGTCGTCCATTGTTGCTTCGCCGGAAAGAACCAAAAGTCCGTTAGAACCGTTTTTAACGCCTGTTGCAACATCCGTATAAAGCCTGTCGCCTACAAAGGCAATCTCGTCAGGTTTTGCGCCGGTTACTTTTACAACCATTTCTACAGTTTCCGGATTTGGCTTTCCAAAATAACGCGGAGTTTTGCCGCCGGTAGAAAGTGTTATGCAGGCATTAAATGAACCTACATCAGGAATGAAGCCGTCTTCTGTAGGACAGTTTATGTCGCAGTGAGTTGAAAAAAACATTGCACCGTTACGGATATATGTACAGGTAAGTGAAAGTTTTTCGTAAGTTAAGGTTGTGTCAAAGCCGACAACAACAATGTCCGGCGTATCAGAAGGATTTCCGTTAATAAGATTTATTCCGTTTTCTTTAAAACTTGTAATTAATGCTTCTGTTCCCAAAAGATAAACTTTTTTGCCAGGAAAGTATGTTTTCAGGTATTCAATCGTAACGTCACCGGAAGTCATAATCTGTTTTCTTTCTATATTACAGTTCATGCCGGCAAGTTTTTTGATGTAAACTTCCGGGGAACGAGAAGAATTATTTCTAAAAAACATGAAG
>JAEEGK010006955.1_pt1 | contig 27073 bp, 24 predicted proteins | sample 8958771 | NCBI WGS metagenome assembly JAEEGK01 (sample SAMN16246547, study PRJNA631951) | gut metagenome | biome: gut microbiome; feature: rumen; material: SC-attached | host: Bos | place: Iran: Karaj | collected 2018-10 | reverse complement strand
ACTCTTCAAAAGGAACCAGTGAATTTTCTGTCTTGCAGAAAATAATTGGTAGCGGTCTGGTGTTCAGGCCCGTTCGGATTACCGGAAACGGTATTGAAGCAAAGTTGTGATCAATACACTGTTACAACAGAACCATGCAAACTTGAGGTGAGCTGTCGTACCGAATATGATGTTGAATTGTTGAAAAAATTGTAGCGTGATCATATTTTTTCTAACGTTTTGTGGCAAAATATATTGGTAGTTTTTTGTCATTTTTAATTAGGAGAGTGTAATGGGATTCTTTTCGACTTTTTTGCTCGTGTTATTAGTTCTTGCCGTGCTCTTTGCATGGAAGTCGATATGCGTTGTAGGTCAGGGATATCAGTATATAATTGAACGTCTTGGAAGATACCACCGGACGTTGCTGCCTGGTCTGAACATAATCATACCTTTTGTAGACAGAATCTACAAAAAGGTTGATATGAAAGAGATGGTGATGGATATTCCTCCTCAGGATGTGTTTACTCACGATAACGTAAATGCCAAAATCGACGCCATCTGCTTTATCCAGGTATACAATGCTTCTAAGGCTGTATACGAAGTTGAAAATTACTATAATGCCATCAGAAATTTGGTTAATACTCAGTTGCGTTCTGTTCTCGGCTCAATGGAACTGGATCAGATGCTGTCACAGCGTGATACTATCAATAAGAATCTTCTTACAGTTGTTGATGCGGCAACTGAAGCTTGGGGTGTAAAGGTGACTCGTATTGATATTAGAGACATCAATGTAAGCAGTGATGTTATGGAATCAATGAGTGCCCAGCTTAAGGCTGAACGAAACAAGCGCGCAACCATCCTTGAATCAGAAGGTGTGCGTCAGGCTCAAATTCTTAGAGCAGAAGGTGAGAAGACCGCAAAGGTACTGGAGGCGGAAGCTCAGAAAGAATCAGCATTTTTGGCTGCTGAGGCAAGAGAAAGAGCTGCGCAGGCTGAAGCAACAGCTACCAAACTTGTTTCCGATGCTATTAATGCAGGTAATACCCAGGCTGTTAACTACTTTGTAGCCCAGAACTATACAGAAGCTTTGAAGTCAATCGGCAGTTCTGAAAATTCAAAGGTCGTGATGATTCCTTTGGAGGCCTCAAGCATTATCGGTTCAATCAGCGGTATTACTAGTCTTGTTAAAGAAATGAACAAGAATAATGCACAGTAATTTTGTTCAGGTGTTCTTTATAGTGATAGAAAGGTAGGATCAAAATGGATAGTTTGTTCTATATTTGGCTGATTATCGGTGCTGTTCTGATGGTTGCTGAAATAGTAGGTACCGATTATTTTTTACTTTTTCTGGGATTGTCAGCACTGATAACTTCAATTGTGGCTGCAACCGGGGTTTCGCTGCAGGTTCAGATTATTGTATTCTGTATTCTGTCTTTCTGTTCAATTATATTTTGGTTCTACCGTCATTCGAAGGCCGGTAAAGACGAAAAGCCGGACTATCAGCCTAATTCTGGCTTGAAAACTTTAGTTGGGCGTGTTTCCTTGGTAGATTCCGTTGGAAGTGATTCTACGGTTAAGATCGTAGTCAACGATACTGTATATTTGGCATTCGTCAGAGATGAAAGTGTTTTAAAACCAGGAGAATCGGTCAAGATTGTTGATTTTGATGCCGCATCTGACCGACTGATTGTTGAAAAGGATAACAAGTAGAATTATGAAAAAACTTTTTATTATCGGCGGTAACGGTCAGGTCGGGTTCTGTTTGCGTCAGCAGACGGAGAATAGAGGTATTCCTGCTTTCGTATCATCACGAAATGTTTTGGATGTAACAGACAGCAGACAACTCAAAGAAATGATTACGAAAGAATCTCCGTCAGTTATCATAAATGCAACCGCCTATACCAATGTGGAGCAGGCGGAGGATGATTATGACAGTGCGTATGCAATTAACTGTGAGGCTGTTGCCAATATGGCAAAAATTGCACATGAACTTGATGTTCCTCTGATTCATATATCAACAGATTATGTTTTTGACGGTACGGCTTCGACTATTTATACTGAAAATGATCAGACCAGTCCGATAAATGCATATGGTAAGTCAAAACTGCTTGGGGAGCAGGCTGTTATCAGTAATCATGACAAATATGTAATCTTGAGAACTTCCTGGGTGTTTGGACGTCACGGGAAAAACTTTGTAAAAACCATGATGAGACTGTTTACTTCAAAACCAGCTCTCAAGGTGGTTGATGACCAGATCGGTGGTCCGACCTACGCCGGGGATATTGCAACAGCGATTCTGAAAATAGTTGATTATCTTGAACGTAATCCGGACAGCGCTCCGTGGGGGATCTACAATTATGCAGGATTTCCGAATGTTTCATGGTGTACTTTTGCCAGAAATATCTATTCTGTTGCACTGGAAAAGAAACTGGTAGATAGAGTAGTGGAGATTGCTCCTGTGGCAGCCGAATTTTATCCGACCAAGGCAAAGAGACCACTTAATTCACAGTTGTCTTTGCAGAAGATCAAGAGTGTATTCGATATTGAGCCGAGTGACTGGGCGAGAGAACTCAAAGCAGGTCTGGATAACTACCTAGAGTAGAAAATATAAGATTATCGGATAATCGTATGAGCCGCTGTGTTATCAGCGGTTTTTCGTTTTATGGGGGTATTGAATAACGAAAAGCAAAATGCGATTTTTCAGTATTTATGATATACTAGCCGAAATTAAAATTTGATTTTAAAATGATTTCGCAATGGAATTTTGCCAGGTCAGTCAAATGATTGTGGCATTTGTATTTTTACCGTCATTTAAATTAGGAAATAAAATGAGTTTAGATAATTTACCTGCAGGAAAAGAGTTACCAGAAGATATCTATGTAGTAGTTGAAATTCCACAGAATTCAGATCCTGTTAAATATGAAGTAGATCATGATACCGGCTGTGTGTTTGTAGACCGTTTCATGGCTACTCCTATGTTTTACCCTTGCAACTACGGTTTTATCAATCAGACACTTTCTCTAGACGGAGATCCGTTGGATGTTTTAGTTCCAACACCATACCCTTTGGTTCCAGGTGCTGTAATCCGTTGCCGTCCTGTTGGTATTTTGAATATGACCGATGAAGCTGGTTCTGATGCAAAACTGGTTGCTGTTCCTCATACAAAAATGACCAAGATCTACGATGATATCAAAGATGTTGATGATTTACCTGAATTATTAAAGAATCAGATCAAGCATTTCTTTGAACATTACAAAGAACTTGAGAAAGGTAAATGGGTAAAAGTTGACGGTTGGTCAAATAAAGAAGCTGCAATGAAGGAAATTCTTGATTCTGCAGAACGTTACAAGAACGCTCAGAAGTAGAATTTTACTAGTTTATCATCTGTATTTTAAAAGTAAATTTATTGATAAAAGAGGTGTGACTTAAGGGTCTAGATCCGGCGGTTTACCTCTTTTTGTTTGTAGCAGAATAAATTGTTCCTTCATATGCTGATGGAAAATTGGAAGAATTTGCTGATATCCTTAAGCTTCCGATTGCTGTGTTAGCGGGAAATCTTGTGGCTCAGTCTGAAATGAACCATAGTGGATTAAATCGTCTGAGATCGTCTATCAGATTTACGGTTACAATCTTCATGCTCATAGACCTGCATGTTGCAGGAGTTTAAAGTCTCTAGCTGCGCTTGCGACGTGCTGATTGGCATTACCTGGCGAGATAAGGTAGGGAAGGGGACTGGTGCTGTTTATGTATTTAATTAAGCGCTGGTATTATTTATCTAATTGAGAAAGGGTGGCGATAATTTGCCTCAGATATTATGACAACGCCTTGTTTAAGAAGAGTATTTCTAGCAGTATTAGTATTGCCGGTACTGCTATTATCTGCATGTACCACAAGTTTTGAACAGAATGTTCAGATTATCGGTCCTAATCTGACAAAAGAGCAATGGAATGCCCAAAGAGACGTTTTACTTGATAAAAGTTCGTTTACAACTAGGGGAGAGGTTGAAATAGATCTGCTCCCTCAGGCTCATTACGGCAACACCAATACCAACACCCAGGGATCTGCGAAATATGTATACCAGGCCAAGCCAAACAGTTATACATTCGCTGTGACTCACTTTATGGCAGGCGTTCTGTTTAAGGTAAAAAAGGGCGACGGGGTACCAGGTGTTGAATTGATCAACAGCGATGGTAACAAGTATAATTTCCCATCAGAGGCAGAGTTTTCCAAAGCGGTCCAAATACCGATTTCTCGTTTACCATACTGGATTATGGGTATAACGCTCGGGGATGAACGCGATATCCGTTCTGATGCGTCAGGTAGATTGGAGCAGTTTAACAGTAACGGATGGATCGTCAGATATTATGAATACGAAAAATTTGGAGATTTTATTCTTCCTAAACGGCTTATTGTCACCAATGCCAAGGTGGGAACGATCAAGATTGTTGTTAACAAATGGGATTTGTAATTAGTAAACGAATCATAATAACCTTCAAGGTAATTATGACTTTTGCTTAGTCTAAGTGATTTCACTTAAAAGTGAATGAACTACTTTACGAGAGAATGAATTTATGCAAATAAATTCAAAATGTAAAGCAGAACTAAGAACAGATTTAGTTGAAAATTTATCAATCCAAAGGGAAACGAGCCGTACCAGTCGTTAAGGAAATTAAGGTACAGAAAAGGGTGGATTGTTGATTTTAAACAATCTTGAGTAGCATCAAAGGTTATTATGGAGCGTTTACTGTAATTATGTCTGAGACATCTAAGGAATTTGTTGGAAAAAAAATAACACTGCCGGCGCCTGCAAAACTTAATCTTTTTTTACATGTAGTTGGAACGAGGCCGTCCGGATATCATGATCTTCAATCTGTTTTTACATATCTTGATTTTTGTGACTGTATTACGTATGAAGTAACAGGCTCCGATGGAGTAAATATTTTTCCTGAAGGCTTTGTTGAACTGAAGGATAACCTGATCTACAAAGCCTATAAGATGATGGAAAAGTATCGTCCTGCAGGAACCGGACTCAGAATTCATACCCAGAAGAATATTCCGAGTTTCGGAGGTTTAGGTGGCGGATCTTCAGATGCAGCTACAACCTTTTTCGCTCTTGCTTATCTGTGGAATTTAGATTTTTCATCGATCCCTGATCTTAATCAGAGTGCCGTTCTTGGTGCTGATGTACCTTTCTTTGTGGGAGGTCATACGGCTTTTGTTGAGGGAATAGGGGAAGTACTCACCCCGATTGATGTTCCTCAGAAATGGTACGTGGTTATACATCCTCAGGCGAAGGTTTCAACCAAACTGGTTTTCCAACACCCTAAACTGTCATGTCAAACTGAGAAGATTAACAGTTCCGGAATTTTTGATTTTGTATGGGATAATGATTTGGAACCTCTGGTAAGAGAGTTGTATCCGGAAGTAGATGAGGCTGTCTGCTGGTTGCAGCAATATTCACAGAATGCGCGCATGACTGGATCCGGAGCCTGTGTTTTCGGTGAATTTGATAGCGAAAATGAGGCTCGGGATGTGTATGCCCAGCTTCCTCAAGGCTGGCGTGGATTCGTAGCGAAAGGATGCAAGTGTTCTCCATTGTTCGAACAACTACAATCAGTTTGTAAAGGTATTAATTTGTAGCTATAATTCGTAGCAGATACACGGTACATTTTCTGTACCGGAACAGCGGTTTTGTTTCTTTTCTTTTAGAGGTTGATATCGTGCCTGATTTAAAATTATTTGCCGGTAATGCTATTCCGGAACTTGCTTTGAAAATAGCCAATCGCCTGGGTGCCAAACTGGGGGATGCCACAGTTGGGCGTTTCAGTGATGGTGAAGTTCAAGTTCAGATTAATGAAAATGTCAGAGGAAGTGACGTATTTATCATTCAGTCTACCTGTGCTCCAACTAATGACAATTTAATGGAACTGGTGGTTATGATTGATGCAATGCGTCGTGCCTCCGCAGGACGAATTACCGCTGTAGTTCCTTATTTCGGATATGCAAGACAGGATCGCCGAGTTCGTTCAGCTCGTGTTCCTATTACCGCAAAAGTAGTTGCTGATTTTTTGTCAGGAGTAGGTGTGGATCGTGTTGTAACAGTTGATCTTCATGCAGAACAGATTCAGGGATTTTTCGATGTTCCAATCGATAACTTGTTTGGAAGCCCTGTTCTGCTGGAAGATTTAAGACAGAAACACCTTGAAAATCCGGTAATCGTTTCTCCGGATATTGGCGGAGTAGTAAGAGCTCGAGCCATGGCTAAGCTGCTCAATGACATCGATATCGCAATTATTGACAAGAGAAGACCTAAACCTAATGTATCACAGGTTATGCATCTGATCGGTGAAGTTGAAGGTCGTGACTGTATTATCATTGATGATATGGTTGATACTGGCGGAACACTGTGCAAGGCCGCTGATGCTCTGAAAGAACGCGGAGCAAAGAGTGTTCTTGCCTATGCAACCCACCCGGTACTTTCTGGTTCTGCCTATGACAATATCACCAACTCAAAGATTGATGAAATTGTGGTAACCGATTCAATTCCTCTGACCGATAAGATCAAGTCTACCGGAAAGGTTAGAACTCTGACTTTGGCTCCTATGCTTGCAGAAGCAATCCGCAGAATAACCAACGAGGAGTCGATTTCTGCAATGTTTGAATACTAATTTTCGAACTTCAATTCCAAACCTTTGGTCCGCACATCAATGCAGTGCGGACTTCGTACATCTCATGTTTGTATCGGCTTAAAGTGTAGTTTGTGGCTACTTTGATTTAAGCTCACAATTTTGTTTCAAGTTTCTTTTCTTTTTCAAGATCTAATGATTACAATCAGTGTATCGGTAAATTACGTGCCTGCGATAGGCAGCATGAGAATTTGTGGTGTTTTTTGCCAGATGTGCTACATGGTTTAAGGGCAGCAGAGAAGAATAACGGGTAAAACTGAAATTCTTTTCCTGAATTTGGAATGTCAGCTGATATATAGATATACAGTCATCTGATTTTTGTACTTGAGGTTTGTTTATGTCATTATCAGAAATACATAATTATTACGAGGATTTAGTTGAAAATTACATCGATGCTTTAGAGTTGAATCAGACAAGATCGTCAGATTATCTTTCTGATTTGTATTGTCTAGCATTGAACCAGCTTCCAGTGCACTATATCAGACACGGTGTTGACATGTATTTCTACATGTCTGATGAAAAGCGTCAGGAGATGGAGGAGAAGGTTATCTATGCAGTAACTTCTGCTATAAGCTGGCTGGATAATGAAGAAAAGGAAAAGATGAGGGAAAAGCAGCGGCTTAAAAGTCTGGAACATCAGAAACAGGTAGCTGAAGAGGAAGCTAGGCTAGCAGCTGCCAGAGTGGCAGAAGCTGAAGCCAAAGCAAAGGAAGCTCAGAAACTAGCTGAAGCGATCGCTAGACAGACTGAACTTGCTAAAAAGAATATGGAAGAGGCTACAGTAACTGGTTGATTATAAATAGATATAGGATAAATCAGAACATAAGAGAGGGCGAATCGGTGTTTTACTGGCTCGCCCTTTTAGATCATATGAAATAGGTGCCATGAGTTACTTTTTGTCGCTTTCATCAAGATGCATAAATTCGTCAGTACCTCGAGCTTTAGAGGTTTTGTCTGTGTGTGTGACGAGGTTCTTTAAATATGGATAGAACAGAAGAAGCAGAGAAAGAAGCAGTAATACTGTACCTGCAACAGGGAAAACAAAATACCAACCCACACATGCAATAAACAGCATGACGGAACCAGCGATCCTCAGCGGGGTTTTAAGGCTCCATTCTTTTTTATACTTTGAACCGTTGATTAACAGCCGGGCGAACGGGTGTTTTAAAAAACAGTCCCACGGCATCAGATATGCGGATATGATAATCAGAATTGCACCGACTATCCTAGTGACAAAAGAGCCTCCTGTTACGTTGTCTGATGTTTCACTGAAGATTTTTTCAGGTTCAACAGTACCGATCATAATTTCACCGAGATTGACATTGTCCGGATCATCTGAATTCAAGGATTTATTACTGTTGTATCGTTCAAAGCTGTTACCTTTCTGCTGCGCAAGAATACTTACTTCTGAAATAGGTGTGTAGGATAGTGTTATGGAAACATCTCCAAGTTCAGGGGATTCCGGATCGTCACCTATGTAAAAGCCGCTGTCAGTCTGTTTGATCAGACTGCAGGAAATATTTAGCTTTTTGCACAGATCTGACTTTTGTTCCATAGATAAATTAGGTTTGATCGATTGGCTGTCTTTTATAGATTCTATCAACCATTCAGGTATTGAATAAGCTCCTATGGTTGCGTCCTTGGATATTAAATTAAGTTCTTTAAGTATTACAATCGGGGCTTTAGCTTTATTCCGGTAGTTGTGGTTGTAAAACTTGTACGACGCTTTTGGTGAACTGGTCCACTGCTTCCGGTAGGAGTATTCGTAATGAGAACTATATGTGCTACCGTTTGAATCTTTATCTTTCTTTTTGGTTTTATATTCTACTAGCTGGTAGTAGCGTACCTTTCGTGACAGTTTGAATCCTTCGACTTTAATGTTAAAGAGCGGATCTTCCAGCTTGGTTTCTGCATGAGCGTGGCCTGTCAGATAAACAAGTTCGCCGTCATTGGATTGATAAACGTTTGAAATGTTTGTTATTGTATTATATTTATTCTGGGCAAAGTCAAGAAATCTATAATATCTTGATGTCTGATCCTCTCCCCACCATAGAATAACGATCCCTCCTAGAAATGCCAAAGAAATCAGACCGTATATAATTGTGTAAGCGATAATATCATAGATATCTTTTTCTTTTCCGCTATTGCTGTTTTTTCTTCTTCTTGACATGCCAGTCTCAGTCCTTAAAATTTTTCCTTATTATCTATTAAGCACTCTCTTTTAGTCAAATTTTGCTTTTTGTAATCGTAAGGAAATACTGATAACATCCTTTTGGTCTTATCTAATTGAGTCCTTTTTTTCATTTGGGTAAGAAATCATAATCAGTGAGTTTTATTTTGTTCCAGTTCTATTTGCTGTTATTTGGTGTAAATATTTGAACGTACTACAAATAAATGCGAAAAATCCATTATAATTAACCTACCTGATTGCAGTTGCTGTCAGAACACAAGTCTTTTATCAACTATCGATCCATGTGATCATAAAAGTTTGGTTATGTTATTTCAGAATAATTTTTTAAGATCCTTATTTGAACTGTTGTCGGTATTTCTGCTGGTATTGTTTATTTTTATGATTGCAAGGGTGATTACAATCGTGAATTTGATCCCTGATGCATATGCGGTACTCAATGCCCATGAACGCTGGCTATATTGGAAATACAGTATACTGTTTGATCTTAAAACTCTGACTACAGTTTATGCTCCATGCGTTGTTGGATGTTTGTTTTGTAGCACCCCGCAGAAGCTTAACCAGAAATTCTGTAAATTTACCGGACTGTTTTATCCGGTAACCGTGGCGTGCTCCTTATTGGCGGTGATTTGTAATTATTTCTATTTCAAGACATACGGTCGAACATTTGATGTAATGATTAAGGGCTTGATGAATGAAGATTTTACGGCGGTCATTCTGAGTATTTGGGATGGCTATCCTGTAGTACTGATGGTTCTGCTGATTATTTCCGTTACTATATTATATATTCTTTTCCAACGTTGGTTTAAGCAAAGAAAATATACTCTGATCAGAGAAAAGGAAAGACCACGCGTGGTAATAACTACGCTGTTTCTACTCATTCTTTTGGTTTGGCCTGTTTTAGTCAGAGGCGGAATTGGTACCTTCCCTCTGAGAAGGTCGGAAGTTGCTGTTACACCTGAAACGAAGGTTAACGGAACTGTTGCAAACGGACTGATTTCATTTTTTTGGACTGTTACCCATTTAAATATGGCAGGAAATATCAAACCGGTTGATTTGAAAGATTTGGCAAGAGATGTTGAATTCTTCGGTTTGGAGTTTTCCCGAGATGAACCTATGGCATCTCTCAGACAGATTACTTCTGAAAGTCCACGTTTGGAACAGATAAAACCGAATGTTGTTTTTGCCTTGATGGAAAGTATGAGCACAGATATGCTTCAGTTGGATAATCAGGATTCGTTTGATGTATATGGCAGATTGAGAAATGTGATATCCCATCCGGATACCTATATGTTTAGGCATTTTATTTCTGAAGGCGACGGTACAATCGATACTTTGCAGCGAATCATTGTAAACAGCGGTAATTTCATGGATTTATCGGTCAGTTTATACGGCCGTAAGTCATTTGAAACAAGTATTGCAAAACCGTTTAAAAAAGCCGGGTATAAAACTTATTTCATTTCTGCAGGACTTTCCTCGTGGCGTAGTCTTGGTGATTTTGTGAAAAACCAGGGGTTTGATCTGTTCGTTGATCAGGCTGATATTGTACGTATGTTCCCGAATGCAGAACTTTCCACATGGGGGGTTTATGATCAGTATATGTTTGATGCTGCCGCAGAAATATTAAAAAATACCAAGGAACCTGTGATGATATTTATGTTAAGCGTTACCAATCATCCTCCATATAAAATTCCGGACAATTTTCCAAAAATGAACAGAGACTATGTAGCGGCGGCAGAAAAGTACAAAACCAGGGATATTTACGATATGTACGATACCTTCCATTATGCCAACGATCAACTAGGAGGTTTTATCAGTAAAATAATCTCGGAACCTACTGCAAAGGATCGTACAGTCATTGCTTTTACCGGAGATCATAATGTCAGAGGGTTGAATGTCTATAATCAGGTGTCTGATCAGATTATGGGCCATCAGGTCCCTTTTTTCATGTATATTCCACGCCAGGTACGGGATTCGGTAAAACATTTCGAATTTAATCAGGAGCGCTTTGCCAGTCACAAGGATATTATGCCGACATTGTTTAATATCAGTTTAAGTCAAATTGAGTATTATTCCACTGGATGTAATCTGTTTGAAGCTGAAGATAGATGTATTTTTAATTTTGCGTTCAACGGAACTATAACTGTCAACAGTGATGGTTTATGTATTACCGACGATATAAATTATTCCAAGAATTATTTGTATAGAATTGATCGTGAAAACTTCAGAGGTGTTAATGAAACAAATGAAAAATCTTCAGTTTGCAGAACTGCCGCTGCATATAACCGGCTGCTATCAGACTATCGCGCATATCAGACTGTAGGAATAGAACAGGGAGACTGATTGATAGCTTTTCTCTCATGTTAAGGATATATCACTCGCATTACTACCTAGGATTGTGTAGTTTTTGTCGAATTATATGCTGATCGGGGAGAGTATGCAGCAGCCCGGTGCAGTATGGAGTTTCCCCTCTCAACACTATTCATACTATTCAACGGAGCCTTCATTTTTTATTTGCGGCATAAACTGAATACTGCAAAAGCTTTCGTGAATACTTGAAAAAAGTTCAGCTATGGCAGTCCGGCATTCTGTTTACAGAACTGATTAAGAATGGAGAACTGTTTTATCTTGGCTTGTGTGCGTCTTCGTACATTTTTACGTACTGGGTTGCAGACTGATACCAATAGTATCTTGTATGCATTGCGTTAATCTGTACCCTCTTATATTCATCGGTTTCCTGCAGATAAAACAGCAGTGCTCGCCGCAATGTTGAAAGAAAATCTATAGGATCCGGAAGTTCAAATACAAAGCCTGATGCATGGTTACGATCATGATCATAATCAATTACAGTATCTTTGAGTCCTCCTACCGCGCGTACTATCGGAAGTGTGCCGTATGACATACTGTACATTTGGTTTAATCCGCACGGCTCATACAGAGACGGCATTAGAAAGAAATCTGCAGCTGCTTCTGTCATATGTGCGAGTATTTCGTCATATGAATTTATGAAAACCATCTTGTCGGTATGACGGCTTGCTATGTCTTTAAGTTGCTGGGAAAAGCCGACATCGCCGGTTCCGATAATTATCAGATTTATTTTATGAACAAGAAATTTTTCCAAAATAGGAAGCAGTATGTTCAATCCCTTCTGTTCAGTCAACCTACAGATCATCCCAAACAAAGGAAAGTCGTTTATATCCAGTCCGAGCTTCCTTTGAAGGATATGTTTACACAGGTTTTTGGATTCAAGATGATCCGCACTGTAATTGAAAGGAATAAGTGTATCGGTTATTGGATCCCAATCTGTGTAGTCACAACCATTTACGATCCCCCGGAGATGATCTGCTCTCGATGAATAGTTTTTTGCCATGCCGTGACCGCCGAGATAGGTGGTCAGTTCCTGTGCGTACCCCGGACTTACTGTATTTATTTCATCGGCATAAAAAACTCCGCATTTGAGTAGGTTTATATAGGACATACCCTGCATGATGAATTCGTTGTAGTGTTCGTAAATTTCCGGAACAAGCCACAGCTGAGCCCGGTCAAAAACCCCCTGAAATGAACCGTTGTGAACGGTGATGACTGAGCGTGTATTTTCAAATACAGGAGTCTCTGAATAACGTGTTTTCAGAAGAAAAGGGGCAATTGCAGTATGCCAGTCATTACAGTGGACTATGTACGGTCTGAAACTCTGATGTATACATATTTCCATTGCGCAAATGGTAAAAAAAGTAAAACGTTCGCCATTGTCTGAGTATGCAACAGAATTTTCATCGTAAAGAGAGTTTCGGTCAAAGTAATGAGGATAGTCAATGAACCAAACAAATATATTGTTGTATAACCTTTTGAATACACGGTAGTGCATGGGTGGATGATCTCTGACGGTGAGATCATATTCTCCCACAAGCTCAAGATTATCTGTATTTTTGGCAGAAGCATACAGTGGAAGCACTACCTTTATATTGTGCCCCATTAAAGCGAGCTCCTTTGGGAGAGCTTTGGCGACATCAGCAAGACCTCCTGTCTTAACTATGCCTTGAAATTCTGTGGTTAAAAACAATATATCCATAGAGTTATATAACAGATCCTTTCTTTATTACTCTTATTCCGCCTTTGGAAATGGTTGCTATCCCCGCATCCTTCGAGGTATCAAATCCTATTGTCTGGTTATCATGTATTATAACATTTTTGTCAATTATCGTATTTTTTATATGGCAATTGGCGCCTACGGTTATTTTTCCGATAAGTATCGAATTTTCTATAACAGAACCATGACCTATTTTGCATTCAAACCCGATTACGCTGTGTTTTATTGTGGCACATTTCATCAGGGTTCCGGCGCAAATCAGCGATTGCTGAACATTGCTTGGTTCGTCTCCCCGGTATTTTACCGGTGGTAAAGGAGGATAGAATGTATGAAGAGGCCATTGCGGATTGTATAGGGAAAATTTTGAAGGAGAATCCAGCAGATCCATGTGTGCCTGCCAGTAGGTATCTAAATCCCCTACATCTCTCCAGTATCCCTGTCGTTCGGCTTCCCCTGTGATTTTGTTCTGACTGAAATCATAAACGAAAACAGGTTTGTGTTTAAATAATTCAGGTATTATATCTTTGCCGAAGTCATGTGATGAGTATGGATTTTCATTATCCTTTGCGGTCTCTTCATAAAGAGTTTCAGGGTCAAAAATGTAGTTACCCATTGAAACAAGGCAATGTTCAGGATCTCCTGGGATTGGTTTTGGGTGAGCCGGTTTTTCTTTAAATCCAATCATTCTGTTGTTTTCATCGATTTCGATAACACCGAAACTGCATGACTGTTCGATCGGCATTCTTACGGCGGCCACGGTTAGTACTGCTTTAGTCTGTTCGTGATAGTCGATCATCTGGGTTATGTCCATTTTATAGATGTGATCGCTACCGAATACGCAGATATACTTTGGATTTTCCTGCTGTATGAAATTAAGATTCTGAAATACTGAATCTGCAGTTCCGTCATACCATCTTTTGCCCAGCCTCATTTGTGCAGGTATTGGATCAATAAAACATCCGGAAATTCCATTGATATTCCATCCTTTCTTGAGATGAAGGTACAGTGACTGGGATTTAAACTGCGTCAGTACGTAAATTTTGAGTATATTCGAGTTAACTAGATTATTTAGGACAAAATCAATAAGTCTGTAACTACCTGCAAAAGCAACAGCAGGTTTACTTCTTGATAGTGTAAGCGGGAGCAGTCTCGTTCCTTCTCCGCCGGCAAGTACTACTGCTAAAACTCCGGGCATAAAACCACCTAATTAAAAGATTACTCATCATATGATAAATGTAACTGATTAAAAAAAATGCCACTTCATTCAAGATTTTTGATTGTTTATGTCGGGATTGTGTAAATTATAATCTGGATGCATTCGGGTTTAATTGGACGGTTATTAACCATAAAAACTTGACTTTTTAGTTATCCACAGAATTTTGTGGAAATTTTCAGTAACGAAATTTAAATTCATATAGGGGAATTTTAATTATTGTAAGTGGTTGATTTATAAAGTGTTTTTGCTGATTAAAAATAGTGCAGATATTACTTCAGTCCATGTAATTACTATGGTTTCACGGAATGATTATGCAAGTTTCCACATGTTTATCCACAGGTATGGGTGGTAATTTTTGTTAACCTTTGATATTACTTGCTTTGTGATAATTCACGATTGATGTTTTGCATGACCAACAGACAAACTACGGGTTGTTTGTAGAAGTTTGCTCTGTTAAAGAAATTGCTTACAAATTGAACTAGAATGTAATAAGTGCAGTTTGGTTGATTATAAAGTGGACTGTAGCTCTTTAAAACGAAATTTCCACAGAATTTTGGATGAGAAATAATCTATCAGAATAGTTGGTGGAGTTTATTGAATAAGTGTTATAAGTTATTGATTTTTCATGAATAAAAAAATATATGTAAAGTCCTTGACTATTCCGCAATGCCCATGAATACGGTAATTGTGTGAGGTTTTTATGCATTTATCAACAATTTTATCCACAACCAATGTTTGTAGTTCCGTGAAACTCCTGCAGGTACTGCTTCTGCGGAGTTTTGGAATAATTTCCATGTTTGTTGTATGTCACAGCCGTGGTATTTCCGGATGATTGAAATTTCGGCGACGGAACCGCTCGGGGAAGCGGCTTAGCTTGAATAATAGATTGATTTATGAACAAAAATTAAAATAGGTAGTTACCTACTGATAATGATGAAATTCCCGAGATTTATGTTTTTCCGCTTGTTCTGATCTTCCTTTCAACAGAGTTATCCACAGTTTTTGGTGATATTTTTCCGTAAGTGTTGAAAATACTGAATTTTTCCTATTCAATGCTGTATTTGCATATTTCGGCTTCATGTGCCCGGCTGTTTTCAAAATAATTCAATTTGTAAACTAATTGGAGTATAATTGCGAGTAGTTTTGGAAACCTTAATTCATTTAATATAAGAGGAAATAAAATGATCCATGGTTCTATAGTTGCTTTGATTACGCCATTTAAAAATGGAAAGCTGGATGAGGATGCCTTAAGAAAGATTGTTGAATGGCATGTTGAACAAGGTACTCATGGTATCGTTCCAGTTGGTACAACCGGTGAATGTCCGACTTTGACTCATGACGAACACTGTAAAGTAATAAAAATAACAGTCGAACAGGCAAAGGGTAGAGTGGCGGTTATCGCCGGTGCAGGATCAAATAATCCTGTGGAAGCTATAGAATACTCAAAAGTTGCTGAAGAATACGGTGCAGACGCCACCCTTCACGTTGCCGGTTATTACAACAGACCTAATCAGGAAGGCTTGTATAAGCATTTTGAAATGATTCACAGCAATACCAATATCCCTATTATTCTGTATAACATTCCTGGTCGTGCAGTTGTTAATATTCTTCCGGAAACCGTTGCACGTCTTGCTGAACTTCCTAGAGTAATCGGTATCAAGGACGCCACTGGCGATTTGTCTCGTCCATGGACAGAAAGACAGTTAATTAAGCGTAAAGATTTCGTATGGTTGTCAGGTGAGGATGCTACAGCTGTTTCTTATAACGTTTCTGGTGGTACTGGATGTATTTCTGTGACTGCCAACGTTGCTCCGAAACTTGTATCACAGCTGCAGGAACTTACGTTGGCAGGCAAATGGGAAGAAGCTCGTGAACTGCAGGATCGTCTGATCCCTCTGCATAAGCTTATGTTCAAGGAACCAAGTCCAGCTGGAGCTAAGTACGCTGCTTCTCTGCTAGGTCTGTGTACAGAAGAGTGCCGTTGTCCGATTATGCCTTTGTCTTCCGCTACAAAGCAGCAGATTGAGAAGGTTATGGCAGATTTATCCTTAATTTAGTACCAACAATATGCAGGATGTCTTGCATAGCCATTAGTTAGGTAGGAAGAATTCCGGAACGGTTGATTAACCGTTCCTTTTCTGTGTGGTTCTTCCGATTATCCTTGTATTATCAGTTGATTAATTCTAATTAGTATTTGAAACATAATTATTGGTGGGTATTTCTATGCTTGAAAATTCTGATTTGAAAGAAGAGAAGAAATTTATGAGAAAAATCGTAAGTTTCGTCCGAAGAGAAGGCAGATTGACAAACGGACAGTCCCGTGCGATTGAGGAACTGTGGCCAGTGATGGGAATTGATTATTCTGCAGATCGTCCGCTTGATTTTTCCGCTGTGTTCGGAAATGAGAATCCTGTTATTTTGGAGATCGGATTCGGTATGGGAAAATCTCTGGTGGAAATGGCAAGTGCTGATCGAAATTCCAATTATATCGGGATAGAAGTTCATAAGCCTGGTGTTGGAGCGTGCCTTATGGCTGCAAGAGAGAATCAGCTGACTAATCTGAGAGTTTTTGAACATGATGCTGTCGAGATCTTAGAAAATATGGTTCCTGACGGTTCGCTCAGCAAGGTTCAGATTTTCTTCCCAGATCCGTGGCAGAAAAAGAAACATAACAAAAGAAGAATTGTTCAGTTGCCTTTCCTACAACTATTGGCCAAGAAACTTAAGCCGCAAGGGATTGTTCATCTGGCTACTGACTGGCAGGAGTACGCCGAACATATGGTTGAAGTTGGAAACAGTTGTGATCAGTTTACAAATTTGTCTCAGTCGAATGATTATGTGCCACGTCCTGATTTCAGACCGATGACCAAGTTTGAACTCAGGGGTATATCTCTAGGACATGGTATTTGGGATCTCATGTTTCAGAAAAAATGATGAATGATTTCAGTAAAATTCTTGATTATAAAGGTATTATATTTGATCTTGACGGAACTCTCATAGACTCGATGAAATACCATATAAAAGCCTGGCAGGAAGTGGCTGCCAGGTATGGTGTCAATCTTAGCTATGAATATCTCCACTCTCATGGTGGAGTCCCTAGTATCAAAATAGCCCAGGAAATAGTACATAATTATCATCTAGAAGAAACAGCATACAGCCTTGCCGGGCAGAAAACAGAAAAATATGTCAGCTTTATTCCTATGATTGAAATTTATCCGATGGCGAGAGAATTAATGGATTTTGCCAAACTGCACGGGATAAGGATGATTATTGCAACAGGAACCTTGAAGTCTAACGTAGAGAAGATAATGGCTCGTACTGACCTTGGATGTTATATCCGGGATGTGGTAAGTTCAGAGGATGTGATGAATCACAAGCCTGCACCCGATACTTTCTGCGTTGCGGCAGAAAGAATAGGGGTAAGCTGCTGTGACAGTATTGTGTTTGAAGACGCTCCACTAGGAATACAAGCTGCCAAAAACGGAAATTTCGACTGTTGTGTAGTAAAAGACGGCACTTTTGACTTAAATAAAATCATTCATGCTACAACATACTGACGAACAGCTATACCCCCTATCCGGAGTTTATCCAATATTTCTTAAACGCCGAACATGATATCATCGTTTCATTTTGATTAACTGCGAAGTTGCGCAATTGTTGATATTTTAGCCTTATAAACCATTTGCTGACACCCCTTTCCATCTGTTAAGAGAATGCAGTAAGGATCAAATCCGCTGATGATTCCTTCTAATTTTATTCCGCTGATTAGAAATACAGCTACCTGCTTTTTATTCTGTTTCAACCATTCAAGAGCACTGTCCTGACTGTTGCCCATGGAAAAAGCCTGCTCCATGGATGTGAATTCCTGTTGATTGTTCTGATTATTCATAATACCGGTGACAAAGAACCCAAGGTATATCCCTCAGAAGAAATTGTCACAATCCTCCTTTCTAAATGTAAATAATAAATCCGCTCGTGGACAAAAATACGGCGGTATACCTTTCTTGTGATAATAGCAGAGATTATCACATCAAAGGTTGACACCTCATAGTTGTGCTTCCGTTCCATTGCTATGGTAACGGAAGAAGTTATATGTTCGCAACATTGTATCCAAAACTCCTAAAGGAGTAATCATACTCTGATTATTCACTGTGAACTATCTATTCGTAATCATCTAAAAAGACTATTTCTGCTTATTAACAGCCTCCGCAGACAACTTTACACGTAAGGAACGTAATTCCGTCGGAATATTTTTTGTTCTAACTACTTGTAAAATACTATGGACGCACAGCCGGACTTGTTTATGTACTGTTGGTCGCTTTCAATTATCTGATAGGTAAGAACTTTTGGTCTAAGGAATCTAGTATCACAAAGCTGAAGGAGACCGTTCAACGCAACATATGCATTTGATTGAAGGTGACTTACGGAATCATCCAATGCAATTATTTTTGAAATTGTGGATGAATCCATGGACTTTGCTTCAATTATTGACAGAGAATGGCTCATCATTCCTATTATAATTATGAGAGTATTAAAATTGTAGAATATGTTGATTATTTTTGCTAACAGCGAAGGATCGCACTTTTTGTAAAGCAGAGGGATAACCGGAATCATAGGGGTCTTTTCTGCAATAATCGGCAAAGAATATCCTATTTCGGAATGTTCCAGCAAACTTAAAGCTTTGTAATGTATAAGTTGATCATGGTACTTGATGGATTTGATCTTGCGGGCGATCTGTTGAGGGATCCTAACATCTATTTTTCTGAACAATGTATCGAAACTTTCTATATCTTGTTCCGGCAGACAGATCCCGTTCTGTTCCGTAGTATCAGCTAGATTTCCAATAACAAGAACGCAACTGTAAGATGTATTGGTTAACTGAGACAAGGCATATAAATTCAGATCAGACAGCTGAGCCGCTTTTGCCGGTGGGAAAAAAGCAGCTTTAACTGTACTTCTCCGTTCTTTTGCATCCTGCTCATGAGAATGCATCCAATTTAAAAACTGGTCCTGTGTATACGGAAAATCCACATCAATACATGGATACTTCATGATGAATTCTTCTGTTTTTATCTTCTATGTCCGTAAGTCTTTTATATTCAGTTGACTGATTATATTAGACCAAAAGCATCATTTTTTGTGTGAAAGGGATAGCATATTATTGTTTAATGAAATTTTTTTTGTATATCGTGCCTAGATAACAAAATGTATCATGCAAAAGTATTATCATGAGTCAGTGTACTGTTTCTAAATTTGTTGTTTTCACGAGAGTGAAGGATGATGAAACGTAAAGATAATAAAGAGATTAAAGATGATTTTGAAGAATCAGCAAAGATACTAAAGCGTGCGCTACCGATGATGGTGCAGAATCGTATTCCAGCCAGTCCTGAACACTATTCTGTCTGGTATTCATATGTTGCCAAGGATAATTTGGATCTGGTTCGCGAGATGGATGATACCGTGGCGAATGTAGGCGGCTGTTCAGAGATTAAGAGTGAAATTCTTTACAAAAAGTATATAGCGAGTGAAGGTGAGAAGAAACTGGAACTCATGAAAAGGGAGATAGAGACACTTATAAGTGATATCAGTTCAAACCTTGATGATACCACAAGGGGTACGGATGTATTTCAACTTAAACTGCAGAAATCTTTCGGTAAATTGTCAAACGTTGAATCCGGAGAAATGTCTTTGGAGGAAACCATGGCTGTGCTGCGTGAAGTTGTGAAGAGTTCCAAGGAGATTGCAAAGAATATTGACGTCTTTTCCCTTCAACTGAAAAAGGCCGATTCTGAAATAAATAGATTGAAGCAGAAAATTGCGGATATTCAGAAAGATGCAAATACTGATGGATTGACCAACCTTCTGAATCGTAGAGCCTTTGACTTGGAATTGGCCCATCTGATTATGATTGAACGTCCTTTTTCCGTTATTATGGGTGATATAGATCGTTTTAAATCTCTGAATGATAATTATGGTCATCTGATGGGTGATATGGCATTGAAAGCTGTAGCCGGTATTTTCCTTAACAGTAATCGTGACGGTTCGTCCTCATATAGGTACGGAGGGGAGGAATTTGTGATGCTTTTACCAGATACTAAAATGGTTGTTGCAAGACAGATTGCTGAATCAATGCGCAGAAAAGTGGAGAAACTGTCCATCCTATCAAAAGAAACAGGAACAAAAATAAATAACGTAACATCGTCTTTCGGTGTTGCCGAGTATCAGAAGGGTGATGATGAATCTGAACTGATTGAACGTGCGGATAAACTTCTTTACGAAGCCAAACGTTTGGGAAGAAATAGAGTAATGCCGCTAAGTATGTAGAATTTCTAACTGACATATAAAACAGAGCTGTTTTTAAATGGTTTTGCGTATAAAATAAACAACAAAAAGCCATGGGTGCTTTTTTTTGATTATTTTTCTTGACTTAAAATGCTAAAGATAGTTTAATAGCACACGTCGCAACAATTAAGCGATGCCCGGATAGCTCAGTTGGTAGAGCAGGGGATTGAAAATCCCCGTGTCAGTGGTTCGATCCCGCTTCCGGGCACCAGTTTGCCGGCTTAGCTCAGTTGGTAGAGCAACTGATTTGTAATCAGTGGGTCATCAGTTCGAATCCGTTAGCCGGCACCATTTTGTTCGCCCGGATAGCTCAGTTGGTAGAGCAGGGGATTGAAAATCCCCGTGTCAGTGGTTCGATCCCGCTTCCGGGCACCAGTTACGCCGGCTTAGCTCAGTTGGTAGAGCAGCTGATTTGTAATCAGTTGGTCATCAGTTCGAATCCGTTAGCCGGCACCACGCCGCTGCTTACAAGTTTAATCTGTCATTCCCTTCACATTAAAAATCTGTAATAAGTAATACAATTTGGCAAATTATTGACAATAGGCATAAGTGCACAGTGTCATATGCATCGATTAGGATAATAATATGAGTATTTTAGTAAATAAGAATCTGTCTGAAGAACAATGTAACGAAATTGCAGAACAAATAGATAATTTTATGGGGACTCAGGAACAGTTTTTTACTGTGCAGGAACTGTATGACTATCTACTTGGTTGTCTGTCCTTTCAATTAAATCCTGATGAAAGCAAATCGATTAAAAAAAGTATCAAGGCTTATCTGCAGAAACTTTCTTCCAAAAATCAATGTTTCAGAGCTGGACTGGACCGATACAGTTCATTTGGCAATAAACAAATCAAAGTTGGCAAAGTATTCAGCTCCGGAAGTAAGTTTTTTGTTAAAGATTCAGATTCTGGCGAGAGCTTTTATGCCGGTGTATACAATATACCGTATCAGCTGTTTGACGGAGATGAAGTATGGTACTGCTTTACTGGTAATGATTCGAAACTTACTTACGATAATGGCGATGTGTGTAAGTTTTTGTTTGTTCAATTAAAAAAACGAACCGAGAAACTTATAGTTTGCCGTGTCAGTCGTGACCGTTCTGGAACCATGTTGTGCGTTCCGGAGAACAGTACAAAATATCCCGGCTTGATAATATTTGTAAAGAATCTTGATTCCTCGTTTTCAGACGCGGAACTGGTCGCTGTTAAATTACTTGAACAATCCAGTGACGAGGGAAATTATTATTGCGGTGAATGCGTGGAAATACTTGGTTCTGCTGATAATGTATCGGCTCAGGTTAAGGCTGCCATAATAAAATACGAACTTCCTAGTGAATGGCCGGAGGAAGTGAAGTCAGAAAGCAGTGAATTTACCGATGTGGTCCCTGAGAGTATGAAGAGGGATCGGGTTGATTTGACCGAGTTGCCTCTAATTACTATTGATGGTGAAGATTCAAGGGATTTTGACGATGCGGTGTACTGTGAACCGTTGAACCGCAAGGAAAAAGGTTGGAAGCTGTATGTGGCCATAGCTGATGTTTCCCACTATGTAAGGCAGGGAACTGCCCTCGACAGAGAGGCTTTTAAACGAGGAAATTCTGTTTATTTCCCGGATACTGTGATCCCGATGCTCCCTGAGATCCTGTCAAACGGCTTGTGCTCGCTGAATCCGAATGTGGATCGTTTATGTATGGTATGTGAAATGATCATAGATCATAAGGGCGAACTGGAGAAATACAGATTTTATCCTGCCACGATGCATTCAAAAGCTAGAATGACCTACACAAAAATTCACGGCATTCTCGAAGGAGAACAGGAACTGGTTGCTGAATATCAAGATATATATTCCCATATTATCAATCTTTATGAATTGTACAAGGCTTTAGACAAAGCCCGCAAGAGACGCTATGCCATTGAATTTGAGTCGGAAGAGGTAAAATTCATTTTTGACCAGAATCGTTATATAGAAGACATTCAACCGCTGGTGCGCAATGAATCACACAAGATGATAGAGGAATGCATGATAGTTGCCAATGTGGCGGCAGCGAAGTTTATTGAGGATCATGAGCAGAAGACTGTCTTCAGAATTCATCCGAATCCTATTGATGAGAAGGTTGGTATTTTTAGAAATTTCATTGCAAGGTACGGACTTTCTCTTGCTGGCGGGGACGAACCTACTACCAAGGATTATGCAGAATTTCTTGAACAGATCCAGGATCGCCCTGATCGTACCACCATGAACATGGTAATGCTGAGATCTCTGGCAAAAGCTGTATATTCACCTAATAACTGCGGTCATTTCGGTTTGGCTCTTAAACAGTATGCTCACTTTACCTCTCCGATCAGAAGATACCCTGATTTAATGCTTCACCGAGAAATAAAATATCTTCTTGAGGAGGATCGCCAGATAAACCTTCATAATATTGGGGAACAGCATTATGAGTATAATGAACTTGCAAACAAGGGTGAACACTGTTCAGACACCGAAAGGAGAGCTGACGAGGCTACCTTTGAGGTTGCTGCATGGCTTAAATGCCAGTTCATGGAGGATAAGATTGGTCAGAGTTTTGAGGCAATCATCGTAAACGTGGTTAATTTCGGGTTGTTTGTCATGATTGAAAAGTGGCATATTGACGGCTTGGTATATGTCGGTAACATGGGCGGTGAATTCTTTGAGTATGATGCACAGCAACAGACATTGATAGGAACTTTCTCCCATAGGGTGTTTAAGATCGGGGATAAGCTGGATGTCATTGTTAAGGATATAGATTTGTCCAATAAGAGAATCAACTTTATTTTTGATAACAAGAAGAATAGGCAATCCGGTGCTAAAAAAAGCTAGTGAACAGTGGCACCTTTATTTATAATGATCTGATTTTTGATGATATGGACACAAGTGAATGGATAATAATTTAATTTTTGGACTTCATTCCGTAAAGGCTGCAGTTGAATTTCATCCGACAGATGTTTTGTCTGCTTGGGTTGAAAAAGGTAATGAATCAAAAACTGGCGAGGTTGTAGAACTTCTGGAACAAATAGGGACAAAAATTCAGTATGTTCCGAAGAAGACGCTTGATGCTATGGTTGACGGTTCAAATCATCAAGGTGTAGTGATAAAAATCCGGGAACAGCCGGCCAAGGGTGATAATGAACTTTACGATTTAGTGGACAAAACTGATAGGTGTTTTCTTCTTATTCTCGACAACGTGACAGATCCGCAGAATCTAGGTGCATGTTTCAGAAATGCGGATGCTGCAGGTGTTACAGCAATTGTCGTTCCTAAGGATAAATCTGTTGGAATTACTGGAACAGTGCGTAAAGTTGCAAGTGGTGCAGTGGAGCAGGTTCCTTTTTTTCAGGTTACAAACTTGGCACGTACGCTTAAAACTTTACAGGAAAAAGGAATTTGGATTGTCGGAACTGCCGGTGAAGCGGAAAAATTGGTGTACGACACTGATTTGACCGGAAATATAGCGTTAGTTATGGGATCTGAAGGAACTGGAATGAGACGCCTTACAAGAGAAAACTGCGATGAATTAGTTAAACTTCCGATGAACGGAAGTGTTTCTAGTCTGAATGTATCGGTTGCAAGCGGTATTTTCCTCTACGAAGTTGTTCGCCAAAGACTTGCTAAATAATTGGTTGATTTTTGATACATTAGTGATTAGAATAGCAGTCTGTCAGTCGTTGTGAGTTCCTTGCCTTAGTAGGTTGACTGACCCTTAAGAGGCTTTTCTATTATCCATAAGGGGCAAAATTTATGCGTCATTATGAAATTGTGTTCATGGTTCATCCAGACCAGACTGAACAAGTTAGCGGTATGATTGAACGCTACAAAGCTTTAATCGAAAAATCAAATGGTAAGATTCACCGTTTAGAAGACTGGGGTCTTTTACAGTTAGCTTATACAATTGATAAATTACACAAAGCTCATTACGTTTTAATGAACGTTGAAGCAGATCAGAGCGTTATCGACGAATTAGAATCTAATTTCCGTTATAACGATGCTGTAATCCGTAATATGATTATGCACGTAAAGAGAGCTGTTACTGAAGCTTCTCCAATGTTAAAAGCAAGACAGGAAAGAGAAGATCGCAAGCGTAGAAATGAAAGTGTTCAGGCTAACGTTGAGGATCAAGTAACAGAATCTGCTGAAGCAGAAGAAACTGCAGCTAACTAAGTTTGAGAGGTTTAAATCATGGCTCATTTTTATCATCATCGCAAATCAAGTCATTTCGCAACTGACGGTTTAGACGAAATTGACTACAAAGATGTTAATACTTTAAAGAACTATATTACTGAATCAGGTAAGATTGTTCCAAGTCGTATTACTGGTACTAGTGCAAAGTATCAGAGACAGTTAGCACGTGCAATTAAGCGTGCCCGCTACTTGGCTTTACTTCCATATACTGATTTACACAGCAGGTAATCAGTAGCTGGTCGGAAGGTCTAACTCGTATTTAATTTTTTTGAGGAAAGGTAATGGAAGTTATTCTATTAGATAAACTTGCTCACTTAGGTAGCTTAGGTGACAAGGTTAAAGTTAAGAATGGTTATGCACGTAACTATCTCATCCCTAACAAGAAAGCTGTTATGGCTACAGAAGCTAATATCAAGCACTTCGAAGAACAGAAAGAAATTTATGCAAAGAAGATTGCTGAAGAATTGGCTGCTGCAAATGAAAGAGCAGAAAAGCTTACCGCTTTAGGTTCTGTTACTATTGAAGCTGTGGCAGGTGATGAAGGCAAACTGTTTGGTTCTGTTGGAACCAAAGATATTGCTGATGCACTGACCAATGCAGGTATTGCTGTAGCAAAACGTGAAGTTCACCTGAACAACGGTGTATTAAGAGCTGTGGGTGAATACGATATTGTTATTCAGTTACATGCTGATGTTACAGCTGATGTTAAGGTAAATATCGTTCCAGCTAAATAATAAGCCGTAGAACGTACTCATATTTTGTGGGCAGATCTGTAGATCTGCCCATTTTATTTTGCTTAATAGTGTTCTGATATTCTGTTTATAATTCTGTATCGGATGCCAGATTTTTAACTAAGGAATAGTCTACAAATAACTTATGCATCAGATGTTGGATAAATTGTATAATTCCATTGGCCACAAAATTCGTTTGGAACCAAATTAACACCTCTTAGCTCCTCATCTGTAACTTTAATTCCCGTAGGATATTCATTTTGATCCAAAGCGGATTTTACTATTAATCCAGTATTAGTTGTCGTTGATGCAATCAACTCTACAATTACCTCAAAACTAATCAAAGGTTGACCTTTCCAGTTTCGAGAAATTTGGCTGAACAATCTATGTTCTATTTTATTCCATTTGGATGTTCCTGGCGGGAAATGCGAAACTTCTATCGGAATTGATATTTCGTCTGCTAATTTTTGTAACTCAACTTTCCAAAGTTTGCATCTGCTTCCGTTACTTCCGCCGCCATCTGCTGTTATGTATATTTTTTGTACCTTTTCATATCTTTCTTTTCCCATGGTATACCACCAGTTCTTTATGGTACTTACAGCAAACATTGCGGTATCCGCACTTACTCCAACACTCACATATCCTTCATTACTACCTATATCATATACACCATAAGGTACAGCTTTTCCCAGTTCCTTCAAAGGAAAATCATGATCAAGAACTTTTATTGGATCTTTTTCTGGTCGATATACTGATCCGTTATTTTTAAAATTTCCTACATTCTCTTTTTTCTTGCAATCAACTGATATTACTGGATTTTTTGACTCTAAATATTCGGTAACTCTTTTGTTGATAAACTCAAACTGCTCGTTTCTATATTCGGATTCCTTTCCAACCTGCTTCATTTTTTGATTTTGTTGCAGACTGTATCCTAACGCTTTGAGTAAATCTGCCACCTTATCTTTTTGGATTACAAATCCTTCTTTTTGTAAACATTCTGCCAGCGTTCGTAAACTTTTTACTGTATACCTCAGGGGTCTTGTTGGATCTACATAAGATGCAGGATCTACGATTCGTTCCAATGCTTCTAATATTTTAGGCTGCGATTCTATAATGCTTTTTCTGCCTCCTCCAGGAGCTCTAATTCGATCTTGAGTTTTCTTTTCTTCACTTCGCGGATCAGTCGTTGAACAGGAAAACTCGCTCTGTGTTGAAGATTCATCTTTATTTGACAGCTCTTTTATTCCTGCACCGATCGTATTTCTATGTACACCAGAAATTTCACTGACTATTTTAATTCCGCCTTTTCCTAATGCTATTGCTTCAGAGGCTAAATATTTTCTTTTTAAACTCTCATTCAAAAGAGGAAGAATAGTCTGAATTTTTGTTTCCAAAGGTGTAGTCATAGAGCATAAATCCTTGTAAGCTATCTATGCCTATTATATCAATAATTACACCTTAAAAAAATATTCTATGCACAAGTTATTTATAGACCGTTCCTTAATCAATCACCTTACATGATTCACGGATTCAGACTGTTTGATAAAGTCAGGATAAACAATCAGACAGGATTTATATACGGTCGGAGACAGAGTGGCTCCTACCTTGTTAAAGATATTGATGGAAATATTATTTCAAGTA
>JAEEGK010006951.1_pt1 | contig 27077 bp, 22 predicted proteins | sample 8958771 | NCBI WGS metagenome assembly JAEEGK01 (sample SAMN16246547, study PRJNA631951) | gut metagenome | biome: gut microbiome; feature: rumen; material: SC-attached | host: Bos | place: Iran: Karaj | collected 2018-10 | reverse complement strand
ACGGTTTCAGAGCAAGAATGTCTTCAGCCGGTGGACGTAAGGTTCTTCAGAGCAGAAGAGCAAAGGGCAGAAAGAAATTATCGGCTTAAAAGTAAAGGTCACATTTGATGTGACCTTTGTTTTTCCGCATATTTAAGATGGAAAGATTAAGAAAAAACGCGCAGTTTTCGGAAGTTTACCGTACACACAACTCCTTCGCAGACAAGTTTTTGATCATGTATGTCAGAAAAAACGGTGAATCTTTTAACCGAGTAGGCGTAAGTATCAGTAAAAAAGTCGGAAACAGTGTTGTAAGACACAGGATAAAGCGCTTAGTTAAAGAAGCTTTTCGTAATTCCGAGAATATGTTCAATAGTGGTTTGGACATAGTATTTGTTGCAAGAAGTAATGCTGCATCAATGTCATATGAAGAGACCGTGAAATCTCTGATGGGTCTTGCAGCTTCCCATCGCATCCTGCAAAAAGCAGGCAAATGATCATATATATATTATGAAGAGATTTCTAATTTGGTTGATCTCAATTTATCAGAAATATTTCTCTCCTCTTAAGAGATACAAATGTCCCTATTATCCTACATGTTCGGCTTACGGTAAGGAAGCAATTCAGGTACATGGAGCATTTGTTGGATCTTTACTTGCTTTGTGGAGAATTTTAAGATGTAATCCTTTTTCACACGGTGGTTATGATCCGGTTCCCAAGATGAGGAAGAAATATTCGGGGAGATTTTAATGTATTTTACTTTATTAACACCTAATTCCACTCCTATCTTCAAGTATATCGTTTGGATACTCGGTAAGATAATGGAGGGATTGTTCTTTGTTCTTGATAAGATAGGAATCCCGAATATAGGTATAGCAATCATACTCTTTACTATTTTTGTAAATGTATGTTTGATTCCTCTTACTTATAAGCAGCAGAAATTCTCTAAGCTTTCGCTTAAGATGAATCCTGAGATAAAAGCCATTCAGAAAAAGTACAATGGCAAAAAAGACCAGGATTCCATGATGAGAATGCAGGCTGAAACTCAGGCTGTTTACGCAAAGTATGGTGTTTCACAGGCGGGAAGCTGTGTTACTTTGCTTATTCAGTTTCCTATTCTCATAGCACTGTACAGAGTTATCTATCAGGTTCCCGCTTATGTAACCAAGATCGGTGATACTTTCAGAGTACTTGCAGATAAGATTGTTACTGCCGATAACGGTGCATTCATCACTGATAATCCCGCTGAACTTGCAAGTGTTAAGTCCGCTCTTGGTATGTATTCCAAGAATCTTGCTAAGGAAGGCAATCTTACCAACGGAATCATTGATGTCCTCAACAGAGTATCAACATCCGATATGGCACAGATCAGTGATCATTACGGACTTGCTGATGCTACCATAAACGGACAGCAGATTCTTTCTACTCTTGATGCTTCCGGAAAAGTTGTTTCCAAGGGACTTCTTGATACTTACAACAGTTTCCTCGGAATCAATATCGTCAATACTCCCATAAATATCATTAAGGATAGTTTCGCAAGTCATGCATATTTGATTGTATTCATGGCTATCCTGATTCCTCTTTTATCAGGATTTACCCAGTGGCTTTCCGTTAAGCTTTCTCCCAGCCAGCCTCAGCCGGCCGGTGATAATTCTACGGCAGATTCAATGGCTCAGTCCATGAAGACCATGAATGTTATGTTGCCTCTTATGTCTGTATGGTTTGCTTTTACATTCCCTGCTGGTATGGGTATTTACTGGACAGCAAATGCAGTCGTACGTATTGTTCTTCAGATTATTATGAATAAGCGTATCGATAAGATCGATATTGATGAACTTATCGAAAAGAATGCTGAGAAGAGCCAGAAGAAACTTGAGCAGATTCAGGTTAATCAGGAAAGAATGCAGGCTTATGCCGCAATGAATACCCGCAGCATTCAGAAAAAGGCTTCATATGTTAATACAGCCGTTTCTGATGCAGCTGAAGAGACAGAAACGAGCAGATCTTCCGATTATGCTCCCGGTTCACTGGCTGCCAAGGCTAATATGGTAAGTGAATTTAATAAGAGAAACAGTAAGTGAGGTCACACATAAATGGATTATAAAGAATATACAGGTAAGTCGGTTAATGATCTGATCACTGATGCCTGCCAGGATCTTGGAGTAACCAGTGACAGACTTGATTACGTAGTTGTATCCGAAGGATCTTCCGGATTCCTCGGACTCGGTTCCAAAAATGCAGTTATCAAAGCACGTATTAAATCAGAGGAAGTTCCCGCTGAAGAAGTAAAAGCAGAAGAGACGATTTCCGAAGAAAAGGCTGAAGAAACTCCTGCCAAAAAGACCGAATCAGAGAATATCGTTCCTGTATCGGATCCTGCAAAATATGAAGCTATAGCAGTTAAATTCCTTGAAGATGTTTTCAAGGCTATGGAGCTTGAAGCTCAGATCAAGACTTCTTTTGAACTTTCCGAAAATGCACTTGATATTGAACTTCTCGGAAGTGACATGGGAATCCTTATCGGAAAAAGAGGAGCAACTCTTGATTCCCTTCAGTATCTCGTAAGCCTTGTAGTAAACAAGGAAAGCGAGCAGTATATCAGAGTTAAGGTTGATACTGAAGATTACAGAGAGAGAAGAAGGGCAACTCTTGAAAATCTTGCCAAGAATGTTTCTTCAAAGGTTAAGAGAACAGGCCGTCCTTACGAGCTTGAATCAATGAATCCTTATGAGAGAAGAATAATTCATTCCGCACTTCAGGATAACGATTATGTATATACCTACAGTGAGGGTGAAGGTTCCAACAGACACATTGTTGTTGCTCTCAAAGAAGGTGTAAAGCCTACCGGAGATCGCGGACGTTACAACGGACGCAGAGGCAGAAGATATTGATCCGTAAGATTTAAACCCTACAGGGCCATGGCATCTGCCTTGGCCCTTTTTATAAAATATGGCAGAAGTAACTTCAACTACAATTGCAGCTATCTCAACCGCATTGTCGGAATCGGGAATCGGAATCATCAGAGTCAGCGGGCCTGATGCTGTTTCTGTATGTTCTGATATTCTTTTTGATGCCAAAGGAAGAAGAGCTCTTGAATCCATGGAGGCATCTACTTTCAGACATTTATTTGTAAAAGACGGTGATGAATCCATAGATGAATGTATTACTTTATTATATAAAGCACCTCATTCATATACCGGAGAAGATATTGTAGAGATTCAGTGTCACGGCGGTATTTTTCTGCTTAAAAAAGTTCTTGATCTTGTTATTAAAAACGGTGCGGCTCATGCAATGCCCGGAGAATTTACAAGAAGAGCTTTTTTAAACGGAAAAATGGATCTTGCTCAGGCGGAAGCGGTTATGGATCTTATATCTTCCAGATCCGAAGCAGCGTTAAAGGCGTCAAGAGATCAGATGTCCGGAAGAGTTTCGGAAGTAATAAGAGATCTCAGGGCAAAGCTTTTATATGAGACTGCTTATATAGAATCTGCGATAGACGATCCGGAGCATTATGATCTTACCGGATATGACGAACATATTGAAAAAGTTGTTAATGAAGTATCCGATGAGATAAATAAGCTTATATGCTCATATGATTCCGGAAGATTTGTAAGAGAAGGAATAAATACCTGTATCGCAGGTTGTCCGAATTCCGGGAAATCTTCTCTTTTAAATCTTCTTACCGGTCAGGACAGGGCGATTGTTTCGGATATTCCCGGAACTACCAGGGATACGATAGAAGAGTATGTAAGACTTGATGATATACTTCTTAAACTTACGGATACTGCAGGTATTAGAAAAACCGATGATCCGATAGAAAGCATCGGTACTAAAAAGGCCATGGATGCTGCTTCGGGAGCGGATCTTGTTCTTTTTATGATCGATGCATCCGAGCTTTTGACAACGGATGACATGGAAATCTTTTCATCCGTATATACGAAGAAATGTATTATCATATTAAATAAGGCTGATAAGACTCTTAAGATAAGGCCAAAGGATATTTACGAGCATTTCAGATATTCTGCCGATGCTTCCCTTCAAAAGTTTTCTGAGGAAGAGTTTTTTGAAAGATACCCTTGTATAATAATGTCTGCTTCAGGCGGACAGGGACTTGATGATTTTAAGAGAACCGTAAAAAATCTTTTTATGTCGGGAAGAATATCTTCATCCTCGGAAGTTGTTATTACCGGTCTCAGACATAAAGAACTTTTGATGCAGGCCGATGTTTCTCTCGGTAATGTTCTCGAGTGTATTTCATCAGGTATGGAGACTGATATTTATACCGTTGATCTGTATGACGCATACAGATCACTAGGACTTATAATAGGAGAAGAGATCGGTGACGATCTTGCAAATGAGATCTTCTCCAAATTCTGTATGGGCAAATAAAATGGATCTGAAATGTACCGGTGTAGAATTTGATATGGATGTTGCCGTTGTCGGCGCAGGTCATGCGGGGTGTGAAGCCGCTCTTGCCTGCAGCAGACTCGGCCTTGAGACTGTTGTCTTCACCGTGAGTGTGGACAGCATTGCTCTTATGCCCTGTAATCCTAATATCGGAGGATCTTCAAAGGGTCATCTGGTAAGGGAGCTGGATGCTTTGGGCGGAGAGATGGGTAAAAATATCGATAAGACTTTTATCCAGAGTAAGATGCTCAATACTTCCAAGGGACCTGCGGTTCATTCTCTCAGAGCTCAGGCGGACAAAAAAGATTATTCCGTAGAGATGAGAAAAGTTCTTGAATCACAGGAGCATCTCACCATAAAGCAGGCTGAAGTGTGTGAGCTTTTATGGGAAGAGATACCTTCGGAATCTAAAGAAGGAACTTTTGAAAAAAGAGTTACCGGTGTTAAAACACAGACCGGTGCGGTTTATCATGCTAAGGCAGTTGTGCTTTGTACCGGAGTATATCTGAATTCCAGATGTCTTACCGGAGAGTCCATAGTTTATACAGGACCTAACGGCTTGCAGGCAGCAACACATCTGTCCGATTCCTTGAGAAATGCCGGTATTAATTTACGCAGATTTAAAACGGGTACTCCGGCTCGAATGGATGGTAAAACAATTGATTTTTCCAAGATGGAAGAGCAGAAGGGTGACGAGAGGATAGTTCCGTTTTCTTTTTCCACGGATCCTGATTCCATTCAAAAAGAACAGGTGTCTTGCTGGTTAACTCATACCAACAAGAAAACTCACGATATTATCAGAGCAAATCTCGACAGATCACCTATCTATGCCGGTATCATCGAAGGAACCGGTCCCAGATATTGTCCCTCCATAGAAGATAAAGTTGTTAAATTTGCAGAGAAAGAATCTCATCAGGTATTTATTGAACCTGAAGGATTATATACGGATGAAATGTATGTCGACGGTATGAGTTCCTCACTTCCCGAAGACGTACAGCTTGCAATGTACAGGACCGTTCCGGGCCTTGAGAATTGTAAGATCGTAAGAAATGCATACGCAATCGAATATGATTGTATTAATGCCAAGGATCTTTATCCTCATCTTGAATTTAAAATGATCAAAGGATTATTTGCCGGAGGTCAGTTCAATGGAAGTAGCGGTTATGAGGAAGCAGCTGTTCAGGGATTTGTTGCCGGTGTAAATGCTGCTATGGAAATTCTGGGAAAAGAATTCCTGGTACTTAAGAGAAGTGAAAGTTATATCGGTGTTCTGATCGATGATCTTGTTACAAAAGATAATCGTGAGCCTTACCGAATGATGACTTCAAGGGCTGAGTACAGACTTCTTCTCAGACAGGATAATGCGGATCTCAGACTCAGAAAATACGGACATAAAGTCGGACTTGTTTCCGATGAAGTATATTCCGGTGTTTTGAAAAAGCAGGAGATGATAGATACCGAGATAGAAAGACTTAAAGAGATCATGCTCGGTGCCGGTAAGGATGTTTGTTCTTATCTTGAGTCATTGGGATCATCACCTCTTTCTACTGCAACATCCTTGGCTTCGCTTCTGTGCAGGCCGGAGCTGGATTATGAGTTATTAAAACCTTTGGATCCGGGCAGACCTGATCTTCCTAAAGATGTTATCGAACAGGTTCAGATTGAGATCAGATACGAAGGTTATATAAAACGTCAGGAAAAACAGGTAAGGGAACAGGAAAGACTTGAAGTAAAACTTATTCCCGAAGATATTGATTATGATGATGTTCCTTCTCTTCGTTTGGAAGCAAGACAGCATCTTAAAGATTTCAGACCTGTATCTGTCGGACAGGCATCCCGCATATCCGGTGTATCACCTGCTGATATTTCTGTATTGCTGGTGTATCTTGAAAAGATTAACAGAAAAAAATTGAGTAATAATTAAATGACACGTGTGTCATAAAACTATGCATGATTATTCTAAATTAATTTCATATCTATCCGAATACGGAGTATCTGTATCTGATGATCAGATAAAAAAGCTGGATACATATTATGAGATGATGGTAGAGACCAATAAGTCTCTTAATCTTACTGCTATTACCGAATTTGATGATGTACTTATTAAGCACTATATTGATTCAGTTACTATAGTAAGAGATATTGATCTGACCGCTTCTAAAACTGTAATTGATGTAGGTACCGGCGCAGGCTTTCCGGGAATGGTATTAAAAATTCTTTTCCCGAATCTGAGTATCACTCTTTTCGATTCTCTTCAAAAAAGATTGAAATTCCTGGATGATGTAATATCTGCTCTTGATCTAAAGGGAATATCTACTTATCATGGTCGAGCTGAAGAAGCCGGTCATGTTTCTTCCATGAGGGAACAATATGATATATGTGTTTCCCGTGCCGTGGCTAATTTACCGGTTCTATGTGAACTGTGTTTACCCTTTGTAAAAAAAGGTGGAATTTTTGTTTCTTATAAATCTGACAAAGGATCTTCCGAAGCTGAAGCAGCAACGCATGCTTTATCGGTTTTAAATTCTTCAATTATTAAAGAAGATGAATTTTCATTACCGGATAGTGATATGGTTAGAAATCTTATTCTAATTTCTAAAGATGGATTATGTCCAAAGACTTATCCCAGAAAACCCGGTACTCCTTCTAAGAAACCCTTGTGATTGATTGTTCGTCATACCCTATATATTGTTTAGGTTCGTTTCTTCCTAATGTAGATATACTAGATTTAATTGTTTCACGTGAAACATTTTCTAGATTTAGGGTTTTTATGTTTCACGTGAAACAATCTTTAGTGGTTTTAGAAAAAAGTTTCACAACACCCGATTCTTATACCACTATATATAGGTATACAGATTCCATATGAAATGCCCCAACTGTAAGAAAAAACTAAATAATCAGGAAAGATCCTGTCCCTATTGCGGAACATGGATCGGATATGATAACAGGATTGAAACACCTGAGCCTGCGATACAGAAAAGGGAAAAAGACGAACTGATAAAGAAGGTAAAAGAAAATCCGTATTTCGGATTGATATTAGAAGCAAATAAACCGTTATGTATTTTGGCGGCATCCTGGTTGTTTTTCTTTCTTATATTGATGTTACTGGCATACATATTCGATTGAATGGTGTAAGTATCAGGAAGGAGTAGGTAATGCTTGGTCTGATCAGATATTTTGACAGAAACAAAAATTTAAACGAGCTTCTGGATGAATATAGATACTATTCAAATGAAGAACTTTCAGAAGGGAAAACTCTGATCATAGAGTCAGAAGATTGGAACACGGAACTTCCTCTTAAGATGAATGAGCTTCAATATCTTAATCAGGAAAACATAGGATATGCAGTAGTTCATCTCCAAGAAAAAGGTTTCTGTCTTTTATATGATGACTTCAATAAGGATTCACAGGCCGAACTTATACCGTTTAATGATGGGAAGATAACCATAGATGGTATATATAAAAAGAAAGAATGTAGGATTACCTTCTATTTATCAGCCGAAAAATAATCCGAATAGTTTTTCACGTGGAACATTTCGTGATATAATAACCACTGTCCGCATTACGAAAAGGGGTAATTATGAATAGAATTTTAGCAATAGCCAATCAAAAAGGTGGAGTAGGAAAGACATGTACGGCAGTTAATCTGTCAGCATCATTGGGAGAACTGGGTAAGAATGTTCTTCTCATAGACATGGACCCTCAGGGAAATTCGTCCAGCAGCTTCGGAGTAAATAAGAATGAAGTTGAAAATACCATCTATGAAGTAATGTTGGAAGAGTGTACATTATCTGAAGCAATCATCAAAGATGTTGCTAAGAATGTATCTTTGGTTCCTGCCAATGTTAATCTCGGAGCAGTCGAGATTGAGATGGCCGGTAAAGATAAGGCAAATCTCATTCTCAGAAGAGAACTTGATTTTGTAAAAGACCAATACGATTATATATTTATTGACTGTCCCCCTGCCATAAGTCTTACGACTGTAAACTCCATGGCAGCTGCAACCGGAGTTATCGTTCCGGTTCAGTGTGAGTACCTTGCACTCGAAGGTCTCGGCCAGGTTATTGAAACCATTAATCTGGTCAGAAGCAGAATGAATCCGACACTGGATCTTACCGGAATTCTCTTCACCATGTATGACGGAAGAACCGTACTTTCCAACGATGTTGTGGACAGCGTTAGAAATACCGTAAAGTATCATACATTCGAAGCAAAAATTCCCAGAAATATAAGGTTATCGGAAGCTCCTTCATTTGAGCAGCCCATTACCGTATATGATCCCAAATGCAGCGGGGCGGTAGCTTATATGAACCTCGCAAAAGAAGTAGACGCAATGCTCGCAGACGAGTAACAATATCAAGTGTTATAAATGTTTTGGAGGGAAAAATGGCAAAGAAGGGACTTGGCAAGGGATTAGATGCACTGATACCCAATGTGGTAAAAAACGATACGGCAGAAGAAAACACCAAAGCCGCAAGGGAACAGTCCAAAAATGCTACGGATGATGCCCGTACCATGGTAAGCATCAATAAGGTTGAACCTAACAGAAAGCAGCCCAGAAGAAAATTTGATGAGGACGCTCTACAGGAGCTGTCGGATTCAATTAAGATCCATGGACTTATCAGCCCAATCCTTGTTCAGGACAGGGGAGACCATTATGAGATAATCGCCGGAGAGAGAAGATGGAGAGCATCTAAGCTGGCCGGATTAAAAGAAGTTCCTGTTATCATAGGAAATTACAGTGAGAAAGAGATTCTCGAGATATCGCTTATCGAGAACATGCAGAGAAAAGATCTCAATCCCATTGAAGAAGCTCGCGGTTTTAAGAGACTTGTTGATGAGTATGATCTTACCCAGGACGAAATCGCCGAGACACTTTCAAAGAGCAGATCTGCCATTACCAACTCCATCAGACTTCTTAAGCTGTCCGATAAAGTACAGGAGATGCTTATCGAAGATCTGATCTCAGCAGGACACGGAAGAGCACTTCTTGCGATCGAGGATACCGAGAAGCAGGAAGAGGTAGCTCAGAGAATAGTTGATGAGAGACTTAATGTTCGTGATGTAGAAAAACTTGTCAACGCCCTTAAGAAACCCGCAAAGCCCAGACCCGTAACAGATGAAGCACTCAAAGTTTTCTACCACGATATGGAAGAAAATCTTAAGATGGCTGTTGGAACCAAGGTTTCCATTTCAGGTAAAGGAAACGGTGCAGGTACCGTAACGATTGAGTTCTATAATAATGAAGATCTCGATCGTATAGCCGCAAAATTAAGAAGCTGACACAGGTGTCACATTTGGAGGAACCGCATTGCAAAGCAGTATATTAAGTACGCTCGGTCTGGGAAATCTTGATCCCGGAATATGGGTGATAGTTCTTGGCGTATGTTTGATCGCTATAATTATTCTTATGGCGATGAACTCAAAGAATAAGAAACTTATCGCCTCCCTTTCCGAAAGGATCGATGATCTCACATCCGGCGAAGGAGGAAAGAGTCTTGAAGAAGAACTCGGTCAGATAATCGAGGATAACAAAAAGCTTCTGTCAGACTCATCCAAAAATTCCGAGGACATAAAAAAGATCTTCGGAAGACTCAAAGGTGTATACCAGAAAATGGGTATCATAAGATATGATGCTTATCAGGAACTCGGGGGAGACATGAGTGCTGTAGTGGTAATACTTGATGAGGAAAACAACGGAGTTCTTATAAACAATGTATATTCTCCCGAGGGCGGATATGTTTACACCAGAGTTATAGAAAAAGGAAAGTGCGAACACGAACTTGGAAAAGAAGAACAGGAAGCATTGAATATAGCATTAAAAAAATAAACTGCATTAAGCGAGGATAATGAAATGATAGACATTAAGCTCATAAGAGAAAATCCCGATCTGGTAAAGGAAAACATCAAAAAGAAATTTCAGGATGAAAAGCTTGCGCTTGTAGATGAAGTTGCCGGACTTGACGATCAGGTTCGTAAAGCAAAGCAGGAAGGTGACTCTTTAAGAAATAAGAGAAACGCTATCTCCAAAGAGATCGGCGGACTTATGGGCAGGATGAAGAAAGCTGAAAGCTCGGGAGATACCGCTGAAGCCGAAAAGCTTAAGGCAGAAGTTGAGGTTAAGAAGGCAGAGGTAGAAGCTTCCGCAAAGAGACTTGAAGAGCTTGAAAAGCTCGAAGAGGAAATCGGCGAAAAGATAAAGACAATAATGATGACCATTCCCAACATCATTGATGAGTCCGTACCCGTAGGTAAGGATGACAGTGAAAATGTTGAGAATGAAAAATTCGGAGATCCGGTAGTTCCTTCTTTTGAAGTACCTTATCATGCGGATATTCTCGAGAAGATCGGCGGACTTGATAAGGATGCGGCAGGACGTACAAGCGGAAACGGATTCTATTATCTCATCGGAGATGCGGCAAGGATTCATTCCGCGATGATCAGTTATGCAAGAGATTTCATGATCGATAAGGGATTCACTTACTGCATCCCTCCTTTTATGATCAGAAGCAATGTTGTAAACGGAGTTATGAGCTTCAAAGAAATGGAAGCCATGATGTATAAGATAGAAGGCGAAGATCTCTATCTGATCGGAACCAGTGAGCACTCCATGATCGGAAGATTTCAGGGTCAGCTCATCGAAGAGGCTAAGCTTCCTCTTTGCCTCACCTCATATTCTCCCTGTTTCAGAAAAGAGGTAGGATCTCACGGAATCGAGGAAAGAGGCGTATACAGAGTTCATCAGTTCGAGAAGCAGGAGATGGTAGTTCTCTGCAAGCCCGAAGAATCCATGGACTGGTATAACAAAATGTGGAAGTACACAGTAGATTTCTTCAGAAGTCTCGATATTCCCGTAAGAACACTCGAGTGCTGCAGCGGAGATCTTGCGGACCTTAAGGTCAAGTCCTGTGATGTTGAAGCATGGAGCCCCAGACAGCAGAAGTATTTTGAGGTCGGATCATGTTCGACACTCGGTGATGCACAGGCAAGAAGGCTCGGTATCAGAACCAAGGGTGAGAACGGAACTTATCTTGTTCATACTCTTAACAATACCGTACTTGCAACACCCAGAGGACTTATCGCTTTCCTTGAGAACAATGTAAACGAGGATGGAAGCATCAATATTCCCAAGGCTCTGCAGCCTTACATGGGTGGAAAGACCAAGATCGAACCTAAGAATTAATATCGGTAGTAAATGCATAAATTTCTTCGAGCCATCGGCTTTAGTAAAATAAAAAGAGAAGACATCAAGGACCTGGTGCTCCAAAGTGTCAAAAAAAATGACAAGAGGGGTTACACCATGTCCTTGGATGACGTTATGCTTGCCGAGTTTTCCAGAGATGTGGGTGAAGGCATAGGGATAACCGCTGCCGGAACCTTCAGCGAGGACGATCTGTTTCATACGGATTATTATTTTCCCTATCTAAAGGGTACCGGTATTACTTCTACGGAGGACGTATCCGTCGAAAGGCATGCCGCAAGGGATTCCTATGCCGGAATATGTGATGATGTAAGATTAGGGATGTCCCTCATATTTTTCATACAAAATAAGATTCCCTACATCAGCGCTCAGGTTTCCGGACGGCTTCCCATAAAGGGCACCACCCTGACTCTGGCCGGACTTTCCATAAAAGGCACGATCCTTCTCCCTGCGGGAAAAGAATCCGAAGAGGACGAAGTAAAGAGCAAATTACAGAAGGTCGAAAGATACCGGCTTTTGAAAAATGCGAGAACAGGTAATGAGGAAGCCATCGAAGAGCTGACCATGCAGGATATGGATCTTTACAGTGAAGTATCCGGAAGAGTGGGACACGAGGATATCTACAGCATCGTCTACACCAGTATTATGCCTTACGGTGTTGAGTGTGATCAGTACAATATTCTCGGTGAGATCGTTAAAGTCCGCAGGATCATGAATAACATTTCTCATGAGCAGGTTTATATTTTAACTTTACTTGTTAATGATTTGACATTTGATGTAGCCATCAATATAATGGATTTGCTCGGTGAACCTGTTCCGGGCAGAAGATTCAAAGGTATCGTCTGGCTTCAGGGAAGTATCAATTATCCCGATGATCCCGACGCTCCCATAGAATAATGTTTCCGTAGCTCAGCAGGATAGAGCGTTCGCCTCCTAAGCGAAAGGCCGGCGGTTCGAATCCGCCCGGGAACGTTAAAAAGGAAGTCTTTAAAAGACTTCCTTTTTATTTTTTCCAAAATATGGTATTAGTGGAAATAAGAGATAAAAAATTCTCTGAAAACCCATAAATTGTTGTTGATAATTGCCTTTACGCCGGAACATTTCGTACGATTTGTGTACATTTTATGCAAAAAGAGTACTAATTAGGGATCTTGCTTTTGGTAATTATTTTTTTATTTAGGTAAATGCTTATAAAAAGAAAGTGCGAAATTTAGCAAAAATTGCCCAAAAATTACCAATAGGCTGAGATACAAAAAAGCTTTTGTGAAGTATTATAATGGCAGAATCGTATGGATTTCTATGACGTAAAAGAAAGGAGTTATTCCATGAACGAAACATCAGATGTCATGATCCCCGAAAAGGGACCGATCACCGATGAACTTCTCGGCCGTATGGACAGATGGTTCCGCGCAGCCAACTATCTCGCAGCAGGACAGCTTTACCTGCTTGAGAATCCCCTTCTCAGAAAACCCCTTACTATCGATCAGGTTAAAAAGAAGATCGTAGGACATTGGGGAACCGTACCCGGACAGAACTTTGTCTTTGTACACTTAAACCGTGCCATCAAGAGATATGACCTCGACCTCATTCTTCTCTCAGGTCCCGGACACGGCGGAAACTTCTATATCGCTAACGACTACCTCGACGGAACTTATTCCGAGGTTTATCCCAATATTTCAGAGGATGAATCCGGTATGCAGAAACTGTTCAAGCAGTTCTCATTCCCCGGAGGAATGCCTTCACACTGCGCACCCGAAACTCCCGGTTCCATCAACGAGGGCGGTGAGCTCGGATACGGAATTGCTCACGCATTTGGTGCAGTTTTTGATAACCCCGATCTTATCGCTGCAGTAACTGTAGGAGACGGTGAGGCTGAGACCGGACCTCTCGCTACTTCATGGCAGTCAAATAAATTCCTTAACCCCATAACCGACGGTGCAGTTCTTCCCATCATGCACCTCAACGGATACAAGATCGCTAACCCCACCGTATTCGCAAGAATGAGCCATCAGGAAATCGTTGATTTCTTCCACGGCAACGGTTGGGAGCCTTACTTCGTAGAAGGCGACGATCCCATGACCATGCACAAGCTCATGGCTGAGACTCTTGATACCGTTATCGAGAAGATCAAGGCTATTCAGGAGCACGCTCGTACCACCGGAGACACCACTCGTCCCGTATGGCCCATGATCGTACTTCGCACTCCCAAGGGATGGACCGGTCCTAAGGTAGTTGACGGCAAGAAGATTGAAGGAAACTTCCTCGCTCACCAGGTACCTATCTCCATGGAGAAACCCGAAGAGCACCTTAAGATTCTTGAGGATTGGCTCCGTTCATACAAGCCTGAAGAGCTCTTTGACGAGAACGGAAGAGCATTCGAGGATATCAGATCTCTTGCTCCCGTAGGAAATGCAAGAATCGGTGCTAACCCTCACGGAAACGGCGGACTTCTTCTCAGAGACCTCAGACTTCCCGATTTCAGAGAATATGCATTTGATACTCAGGGACACGGCGAGCGTGACGGTCAGGATATGATCGAGCTCGGTAAGTTTGTAAGAGATATCTTCAAGCTTAACAAAGAAGCAAAGAACTTCAGAATTTTCGGACCCGATGAGACCAACTCCAACAGACTCAATGCCGTATTCGAGGCAGAGAATCGTGATTGGAATGCAGAGCGTTATGATGATGACGATCACCTTGCAGCAGACGGAAGAGTTATGGACTCCATGCTTTCCGAGCACATGTGCGAGGGATGGCTTGAGGGATATCTCCTCACCGGACGTCACGGATTCTTCGCAACTTACGAAGCATTCGCACGTATCATCGACTCAATGGCTGCACAGCATGCTAAGTGGCTCAAGGTAAGCAACCAGCTTCCTTGGAGAGAAGAGATTGCTTCCCTCAACCTTATCATGGCATCAACCGTATGGCAGCAGGACCACAACGGATTCACTCATCAGGATCCCGGATTTATGGATCACATCGCCAATAAGAAGGCAGACGTCGTAAGACTCTATCTTCCTCCCGATGCTAACTGCCTGCTTTCATGCTTCGATCACTGCATCCGTTCACGTAACTATGTAAACGTAATCGTAGCATCCAAGCATCCCAGACCTCAGTGGCTCTCCATGCCCGAAGCAGTTAAGCACTGCACTCAGGGTATCGGAATCTGGGAGTGGGCTTCCAACGATCAGGGACAGGATCCCGACATCGTATTTGCATGTGCAGGTGAGACTCCTACTCTTGAGGCTCTTGCAGCAGTTTCAATCCTTAAGAGCGAGATTCCCGAGATCAAGATCCGTTTCATCAACGTAGTTGACCTCTTCAAGCTTCAGCCTGCTAACGAGCATCCTCACGGACTTCAGGATGCCGAGTACGATATGCTCTTCACCCAGGATAAGCCCGTTGTATTTGCTTTCCACGGATATGCATCCCTTGTACATGAGCTTACTTACAGACGTCATAACAATCGTCTCATGCATGTACGCGGATACAAAGAAGAAGGTACCATTACCACTCCTTTCGATGTACGTGTTCAGAACCATGTGGATCGTTTCCACCTTGTACAGCTTGCACTTAAGAATCTTCCTCAGCTCGGAAACAGAGGTGCTTACCTCTACCAGAAGATGAGCGACAAGCTTGTTGAGCACACCCAGTACATCCACCAGTACGGCGAGGATCTTCCCGAAGTTGCCGGATGGAAGTGGGAGCATAAATAATTTTCAGATAAAACAGTTTTATTAGTTCATAAACTCCTTTAACTAAATCCGGTCGGCGAAAAGCCGGCCGGATTTTTTTGTCTGAGGATATTTCTTATGATATAGTAGGTTTTGGAGTCAAAGCCGGAATGCTTGAAATTACCGCATTCTTAGACCTGACATACCGTGTCTGCCTGCAAAAAAATGACACTTCTCGCTTTGTGTCGTGGTTTTTTCCTGACAGATTTCCCAAAATAATCCGTGAAAGGAGGTCACAAGTTGGATCAGAAAAAAACGGGACAATTTTTAAGATCGCTTCGAAATGAGAAAAAAATGACCCAGGAACAGCTGGCTCAGGAATTCAATGTCAGTTCCAGATCTGTATCCAGATGGGAAACCGGAAGTAATCTTCCGGATATTTCTCTTCTTGTGGAGATAGCGGATTTTTACGAAGTTGATGTAAGGGAGATCATCGACGGAGAAAGGAAAAGCGAGATGATGAATGACGAAACAAGGGAAGTCGCAGATAAAATGGCGGCTTATGCAGGCAATGAAAAAAGCAAGACACTTAAATCGGTGCAGATTATAGCCATAATAGGAGAAATCGCATCAATTATTTCTATAGTTCTTATGACCATAGATTATGAACCGGGTCTGAAAAATACTTTGACTATGATCGCACTTATCACCACACTTATATTGATGTCGGTGCTTACACTTTATGTTACCGGAAGACTGGAAAAAGTTACCGGGAATAAAAAAGCGATGAAGGCTATAAAAATATCGGCCATAGTTTTACTGGTGCTTTCCATATTATATTTTTTGAGAACCTTCATATTCGTGATCATATTTTTCGGAATACTGTTCATCGATTCATTATTTAATAAGGCCGAAACAGATAAAGATATCGCTCATTACAATGATTATGTTCATATCGAACAAACTGAGGAAGAACGATACAAAAATCCCAATCCCACCACAAACGGTGAAATGTTTGATATCTGGCCGGAACATATCACTTCCGATATGAATGTGACGGATTATCAATATACATATTACAATCCATGGGATGCTCAGTATGTCATATATATGACGGCAGAATATGAACCGAATGCATATGAAGAGGAAATACAAAGGCTTACAGCTCTTGGTAGTGAAGAATATCTGGGAATCTACTCTGTAACAGGCGAGCCCGAAGGATATGACATCATATCCATGAACAGTGATGATTACCATGGTTTTACATATGCCATGATTCCGGAAGGAGCATCCGATAATACACAGATCACATATGTCTCCATCTGGTTCCACAATTATTTCCTGGATCTTAATGTGCACGAATATATTCCCGATGAATATCTGCTTACCGGATTTAATGCGGAGATGGATAATCCGTATCAAAAAGAAAACGTTCAGGAACCTGAGCCCCTGGATCCGGGCACATATAACGATTTGATGTTTCCCGATTTCAAATGATTCAGAACACCCCGAAGGATTGATCCTTCGGGGTGTTTTTATGAGAACTGTAAAGATACCATAAAGAAAGAATAAAGGTATTTTTAAACGTATTGCAATATTCTGTATATACGATATTATAAAAAAAGTTTGTGGCTTATGGAAACTCCGGAGAAGGCCGCGTTGAAAAAAGGAGGAAATTATGCTGGATAAAAGAGTACGTATTCCCATGCTGGCAGGAATCATACTGTATGTAGTGGCGATGGCGGTAAGCATTCTGATCTCAGTTAACACCCAAAAAGTGGTGTCACTGTATTCGAGCTTGGAGTATGACGGAGGGAATATTTTCCCGGTTACCATAGCAAGAAGTTTGATAATACTGGGATTGTATATAGCTTTTTATATTATCATGCGTTTATGCAACGGCAAAAATAACCGGCTCATAGGTGTCATTATGCTGATCGCATACTGTATTTCGGGATTGTCAGGCGTTTTCTTCAATTATTGGGATAATTATATGGCTGCCCAAAACGGTTCGAACTACCTGGTTGCATATTCCGGAGTTTCTTCGGCAATTTCTGTTGCAACTTTGCCTTTCACGCTTGTAGCAAGCGTGCTTGTTCTGATATCTGTCGGAAGATTCGGAATCCTCGGAGCAGATACTCCTCCGGAGGAAGAGAAAACCGAAGAAAGTGTATATTACGGAGGATGATTATGAGAAAAAAGATCGGGATAATGCTTTGCATCAGCATGGCGGTCGGTATGCTGTCCGGATGCGGAGTCAGTATGGAACTTCCCGAAGAGCAGGAAAGCGAAGTGATCGAACTTCCCCCTGCGAGGGCACAGGATGATTTCTATCGATATATTAATGAGGAAGCTCTGGCCGATGCGGAATTTGAATATGGGGCTATGTCAGCCGGAGGTGGCTTTGGTTCGGATATTACCGAAAACAGAGTCAAAGATATCATACGTGAAGTGGCTGCAGGCGGCGGATACGAACCGGGTTCGGAGGAAGCAATCATAAAGGCTGCTTATGAGAAATTTTCGGTCTACGATTTTGAGAACAGTCCCGTTCCCGCAGAGCTGGATGCACTTCTTCATGAGATTGATGAAGTAGGATCCATTGAAGAATTTCTCGATGTGGATGCAAAACTTCAGAGAGATTATGGAATCGGTAACGTTTTTAACATAATGGTCGATGATAATTATCTGGCATCCGGAGAAAAAATCCTTGTTTTCGGACAGTACGCGGGCGTGGTTGATGTCGTATTTGAGGATCTGGAAGATTCTTACAGAAGTCTGAATTCACTTAAAGATTACGGCAGTGCTGCAATGCAGGCAATGGGCCATGATGTTGAATATTCCGATAATGCGGGAACCGGGTTCGGATACATCGCTCTGGATCTGTTTAACAAAACAGATATGGACATTGTGAAAGCAGAAATGCCTTATACCTACTTCAATGTATATACCGCAGATCAGATAAAGGAACTTCTTCCCGGTATAGATATCGAAGGCTATCTTACTAAGCTGGGAATCGACAGAAAATATTTGGATAAGTTTGGCATATACGATCCGGATCAGCTCAGATTTCTCGGAGAGATCCTCACGGAAGAAAGGCTCGATGCTCTTAAAGCCTGGGATATGGTCAATCTCATAAATAAATACCGCAGATTTATAGTATACGGTTATGATGCATTGGAAAAGTATACAACAATCGATTATTCCTCCGATGAAGACAGGATCATCGATGAGATATATAGTGTCTTTTCTTCTGAAACTGATCCCATTTATGTGGAGAAGTATTATACCGAGGAGATGGATGATGCCCTGATCGAAATGTGTGATGACATAAAAGCAGGATACAGACATCTTATCTCCGATGCGGATTGGCTGAGTGAAGAAACCAGAGCAGGTCTTTTGGAAAAGCTTGAGAATATTGTTTATGTAACGGGTGCCGATGTCAAAAGACATGACAATTCCGAATATAAAAATATAACGGGCAAAGATTATTTTGAATTATATCTCAGCTACACAAGACAGGCGATCAAGGAATCGTTCGGAGCTCTGGATGAGAAATTTGACAGAGAATCCGTCATGATGGATATGCAGGTTTTGAATGCCTGTTACAATCCTTCATATAACAACATAAACATAACCGTTGCGATCATGATCGATCCTTTCTTTGATCTGAACGCCGATTATTACACCAATCTCGGCGGACTCGGAATGGTAGTAGCTCATGAGATGGGACATGCATTTGACAGTAACTGCATTCTTTTTGATGAAACCGGAATGTATGACCCTTCATGGATCTTAGCTGAAGATTATGAAAAGCTGGTATCAAGAAATGAAGCGGCTGTAAGTTACTTTGAAGACAATTTCACGATCTTTGGAGTATACCATGTTGACGGCGAGCAGACTCTGGGAGAAAACTACGCGGATCTTGGAGCCATGGAATGCATATCATCTCTTGCATCCAACGATGAAGAAAGAAAACTTCTTTTTACCAATTTTGCAAAGATATGGGCTGAGAAGAGAGTTGATTCCGCACTCATCGATCAGATAGATTCTGATCCACACAGTCCTGCGATCATCAGAGTAAATGCGATTCTGTCTACTCTTGATGTTTTCTATGAGACTTATGATGTTACCGAAGGAGACGGTATGTATATCGCTCCCGAGGACAGGATCTCAAGATGGCATTAAGGGAGGAATGAAAGAATGAGAATTATTTTAAAAACCGTAATAAAAAATACATTCGGAAAACCTTTAAGATCTCTTCTTGTGATCTTCTCGATCTTTTTCTGCGCACTTTCCGCAATGTTTTGTTTTGACCTCGCCAAGACAGAAAAGAATCTGATCACCAATCTGTTAAGCAGTATGAGCGGAGAAGCAGATCTAGGCGTAAGCATGAGAATCTGTGATGAATCAAGGCTGCCGGAAGGACTTCCCGAGTACAATGCATTCAGACTCAGAGGGGTTAATGATTCCATCTATACGGACATTGATGGCGAGTATGCCTTCGTAAAGATGGAGAATATGTATGTATATGGCGTCGATCCGGAGATGGCAGTTTCAATGGGTTATATGGATGATGCGAATCTCAAGACCGGAGAGATCATCATCACCGATAAGGTTGCCGATGCATGCGGATACAGCGTCGGGGATATGGCTGTGATTCACGATCTTGCAGGAGATGTTCATGAATTTGAGATCATCAGAATTGAAAAAGCCGATCTTAAAAATCTTCTTTTCCAGGATTATACGGCAGTAGTTAATGAAGAATCCGCAGACATTCTCGCATGCGGAAAACCGGTCTCCGGAACAATGATGATCGATGTCATTGATAATTCGAAGATCAATGAAGCGGAAGATATTCTCAAAGAGGAATTTAAGCCGGACAATGTTCAGAGATATGCTTTGACGGAAGATATCGAAGCTATGATGAATGAGCTTTACGGAATTTTGTTTATTCTCTTTGCCATCACTTTTCTCCTTGTTGTATTCATAACCTTCTCCATCTGTGAAAGGATCGTAGGAGAGAGAATGTCCTTCATAGGAACACTCAGAAGCCTGGGTCTCAGCTCTGCACAGACTGCGGTAGTACTTTTGATGGAAAATGTTATGTATGCACTTTTGGGAAGTATACCCGGAGTGTGGCTCTACCTGTCCCTGAGAGGCCCTATGATGTCTACGCTTTTCGATGTGTCAGCGCAGGGACTGGAAGTGAAATTTGATATTCCGGAAGTTTCGGTCGCACTTGTGGTAACCGTTATATTGTCAGCTGTTCTCATCGAGTGCCTCATTCCTCTCAAGGCAGTTATCAAGGCTCTTAAAACATCCATCAGAGACATTATTTTTGATAACAGAGATACGGAATACAAATTCAGTAAAAGCGGAACCGTGATCGGAATTGTCATGTGTGGTATTGCTCTTCTTTCGTTAGTTTTCGGAAGATCGCTTTACGGTGCGGGACTTTGCCTTATCGCTTCGGTGATCGCCCTTGCACTGCTGTTTCCCAGACTGCTTAAGTTTGTTACCGGAATTCTAAAAAGTATCTCCGAAAAAAGAGAAAACGGAAAAATGTATCTTGCTTCCGTAGAAGCTATGTCCAGAAAGAGTACCGTAGGAAGCGGAGTGTTATGCGCAACATCGGCAGCGATGTGTATCCTCATATATGTTATCGCGATGGCGATGTCCGGTTTGTATAATGCGGAAGTTTATGATTGCGATACGATTGTCACCTGTTCCGGGAAGATGAAACAGCTGTCATTCATTCAGTATCTGGATGGAGTGAATGATCTTGAGACGGTATATTACGCACTGGACTATGTGATGATGGGCGATGATGAAACGGAAAAATCCTGTCAGATTATCGGTCTTCCCGAAGGCGGATTCCGATTCTACCATGCATTCGACGGATTGCCCGAATCACTTGAAGACGGAACCATATGTGTTGAGAAGGTGTGGGCCGCAAGAAACAATGTATCTGTCGGAGATACCATCAAGCTAACATTTAATTCATCCGGTGTATTCCCTATCGAAAAAGAATACAAAGTCGTTTCTTTCTTTAAGATTGATGATTATGAATCGTTCAAAAATAATTTTGTAGTCTCCGAAGATGAATATAAGAGTATATACCATGACACTCCGGGTTATATTCTGATCCAAAGCGATGATCCCGAAGGCGTAAGGGATATGATCGATAAATACGCTGTGGGTTCTGTTTCCAAAGTTCAGACCAAGGCTGAGATGATAGAGGAAAATGAGAAGGATAATGCATCTTCCGCCAGAGTTCTCTTTATCGTGATCGCGGTAGCCATTGGAATGACCTGCATCGGTATGATCACCAACCAGCTTATCGGTTTTGAAGGAAGAAAGAAGGAGTGTGCGGTAATGGTATCCACGTCCATGAGTAAGCGTACTCTTTCAGGTATCCTGATCAGGGAGATGCTTATCACATCCGTCACCGCCGTAACTTCGGGAACCGTTATCGGACTCCTGCTCATAGCAGTCATCAAAAGGGCTGTCGATAATTCGGAATCCGTTATGCTGTACTTTAATTTCAATCCCTTAACGGTAGTTTTGGTTTATGTCGTTATGATCGTTGTTTTCACATTGACGACATTGTTCCCGATAAAGAATCTGAAGAAGATGAAACTTTCGGAACAGCTCAAATACGAATAACAGGCAGCGCTTTCAGGTAAATATATTCAGGGAGAAATTATAATGAAGAAAATAATTGAAGTAGACGGTGTCAGTAAGACCTTTGGAAAAGGAACCACTCTTAACAAAGTTCTTGATAACTGTAGTTTATATGTAAACGAGGGCGAATTTGTTTCCCTCATGGGGGCATCAGGATCCGGAAAATCAACTCTTCTGTATCTGATCGGAGGCCTTGACAGAGAATTTGAAGGCAAGATTTCTCTTTGCGGCGAGGATATAGGAGCACTTAAGGACAGCAAGCTTTCCAAGATAAGACTGGCAAGTATCGGATTTGTATTTCAGTTCTATAATCTGGTCATGAACTTAAATGTGGAGGATAATATTCTCCTCCCCATGACCGTAAACGGTAAGAAAAAGAGTGAGCTTAAGAAGGAACTTGACGAGATTCTTGAGATCACAGGTCTTACCGAAAAAAGAAAGGCAATGCCGGCAACACTATCCGGTGGACAGCAGCAGAGAGTTGCAATCGCAAGAGCAATCCTGGGAAATCCTTCGATAATCCTTGCGGATGAGCCCACCGGTAACCTTGATTCCAAATCAACCGCTGAGATCATGGATCTTTTCTCAAGACTCAACAAAGAAAAGGGACTTACCATTCTTCAGGTAACCCACTCCGAGAAGTGTGCATCATACGGAAGCAGGACCATTCTTCTTGACAGCGGCAAGATCGTAAACGGGGAATATTCGGATGACGTCTCAAATGACGGTGAATTAAATACCGAAGAGGCAAATTCCGAAGAAACAAAAACCGAATAAAGTACTATTAGTTTGACATTAAAACAAGACCGGTTCTAAAATTGGAAAGAATGAACCGGTCTTGTTTTTTTGTAAGGAGATATAAATGACAGGTAAGACCCTTAAAAATTTTAATGATCTGAATATGAAGCCGGGGCAGATGATTCTCGGATGCATGCTGACCCTCCAGCTGATCTGTTTATTTATCATGAATCTGACCATGGTGACATCAAGGATTGATTGGGATTCCGCCAATCTGTTTACTCACATGATCAGGATGGCTGAGGAAAAGACATATATCATTCCAGGATGGTTATATACTACATCTTTAGAGATCGATTGCTCTGTTTTGCTGGCCATGCCCTTATATATGCTCACGGGAAGCATTGGATTATCCGTAGCGGTATCAAATCTGGTATTTGCCGTCATTTTTATATACGTATGGTTCAGGATCCTGCAAAATGAATCACTTTGGGTACGACTTCTTTTTGCAAACCTTGTCCTTATCCCTTATAACACAGGAATGCTGGATTACTATAATATGATGTTTTTTGCCGGCGGGCAGTATCTGATCCGTATCCTGATCGTATCCCTTTTGATCTATATTTTGTCCGAAGAGGATGTTTCGTCTCATAAAAAATCATACATAGCATTATCCGGACTCTTTATTGCCATGGTGTTTATATCAAGCCTGTCTTCGGGAATGTATATTTTGCTTATGGGGCTGTTCCCCGTTGCGGCGGTCTATTTTCTGATGAGGTTTGTAAAATGGAAGAAAGTACCTTTATATATCTGGGGACTGGGCGCTGTATCCCTGCTTAGTGCACTATGCGGAATGATGTTGAACAACAGGATATTTATCGGTGAGAGATATGTAGCCGGCATCAACTATACCGCACTGTCCGTATTGTATGAATATCCCGGGCGTGTATTCTGGGGAGTGTTTGAACTGTTCGGGGCAGTGTCATATCTGGGTGATCTCCCGGCCATTAGTCTGGAAGGAGTATTTTTCCTGTTCAGATTTGTACTGGTCATGCTTCTTTATCTGTCCGTACTTTACTCCGTATGGAGAATTATCCATAAAAAGGCATCGAAATTCGAGGTATTGTCCGTAGGATTGATATTGTGGAATTTCTTTGTAAATACGGTTTTCATGACATGCTATGCTACGGGAACCTTTGAATACAGATATCATCTTATGATAGCAATCCCCGCCATGGCGCTTTTGTGCAGACATATCGAAGAATTCACAAGTAAGTTTGACCTGCTTCAGCAAAAAAAGATCGTTACGGCTGTTTTGATCTGCATGATCTTTTCTGTCTGCACGTATCAATACGGGAAATTTATTCTGGCGGAAGATATCAATAAGGATGCTGAGGAAATAGCAGATTATTGTGAGAGTCTGGATTGCGATCACGTATATGTATATTTTTCTCAGGAATTATCCGAACTTACGAGGTTCTTCTCCGGCGGAAAGGATTATACCAGGATGCTGGCTAACGGCCGTACTTATATCAGGGATTATTATCTTGCATATCATGACCGTCCCATTGATCCTACTGACAGATCTTTGTTTGTATTCTCCCTTGAGGATGGCGCACCCTTCGGCCTCGGACCGGACACCGGGGGCACCTTTGATAAATATGAACTCAAGCCGCTTAAACAGATCGGTGATTACGTTGTTTTTACGGTAAATGAGTAAACAAAAAACAGCTGTCTGTTCATACAGACAGCTGCTTTATTAATTCATCGTTATCAGTCGACTGCTATGTCGATGTTCTTGCCGGTAAGTCCGACATAAGCACCGGAAGATGCTTCGCTGCTCTCGGGATGAGCGATGAGCCACTTGTTGCGGGCCCAAAGGAGTTTATCCTCGTCATTTCCTTCCTTAAGAGCGGGTTTGTCGGTGTTGGTTCCCTTGGGAAGAACAACTGCAACGCGGAACCCGTCGTTTCCGTCGCACTGGCAGGGAGCATAGTGAAGGCTGTCTTCATAAACGAGGACAACGTCTCCCTTATCTGCCTTGAATGCTACAACATCCTTGGTATCAAGCTTTCCGTCGTGGATATCCTCTGCCTTTGCAAGAAGAAGAACGAAAGAAGTGGTTCCGATGTTGAGCTCGCTTCCTCTGTGGTACTCAAGACAATTGAGCTTGGTGTTTCTTCCCCAGCACATACCTACCTGAATGGGCATTCCGCCGTAAGCGCGGTCTGTAAAATCCTTGTAAAGATCGGTGCAAGCCTCGAGGCTGTCGATTCCGGGCTCGTAAGCTACTCCCTCTGAGGGAAGATCTATCTTATTCATTGCATCGAGCAATGCAGATACATCATATCCGGTTAATACCTTTCCGTACTTTTCGAATTCTTTGCTGTGAACTGAGATTAACTCCATAGTGAAACCTCCTATATAAATAAAATACCCCGTACACCCAAAATCAGTGTCTTTTCATATAATACATCATTTGCCGGAAACCTGATACCGTTTTCTTGCTAAAAACATAGGCAGTTTTTGTTATTGTAAGCTATATGTATATGGTAAAATATCCGTGTCTGTCAAAGGCATTTATACAGGAAGGGGAATGTATGGACGATGCTTTTATTACCGTAGATCTTCACGGTCTGAGACGCGATGAAGCGGAAAAAAAGATAGAAAAAGTGCTTGCGGAAGCCGGAAGCGGGACCTATCAGATACGTCTTATTCACGGATTCAACCGAGGGACAAATCTCCAGGAGATGATATATGACAGCTTCAAATATGATAAAAAAATAAAGCGTATAATACCGGGAGATAATCAGGGCATAACAATACTTGTATTAAAAGAATTATTCTAAGTAAGAATCAATAGAAAATATTAAAATAAGTCGATTTTTTCGCAAGAAGAAATCGACTTATTTTTAGGGTTAAACCCGGCATATTCAACGATTTAGTTTATATAGCATTAAAATATATCGGAAAAACAGATTAAAATACCTCTTGAATTTTGTGCTTTAAGGTAGTATCTTTATTTCATAATTGTACAGAGCGGATATAGGAAAATATCTGCAGAAGGAGTAAAGATGAGTAAAATCAATATCAGTGAGAAGTACAGGCCTACATATCATATGCCTCCCATTCTCAATCATAACTGGGTCAAAAAAGACAGGATCACAAAGCCTCCCATTTGGTGCAGCGTGGATCTTCGAGACGGAAATCAGGCACTTATAGATCCCATGAGTTTGGAAGTTAAACTTGAGTTCTTTAAACTTCTTGTAGAAGTAGGTTTTAAGGAAATAGAAGTAGGATTCCCGGCTTCTTCGGATACGGAGTTTGACTTCATCAGAGCCCTGATCGATAAGAATATGATCCCCGATGATGTAACCATTCAGGTTCTTACACAGGCAAGAGAGCACATCATCCGTAAGACATTCGATGCGGTCAAAGGATGCCCCAAGGCTATAGTTCATCTGTATAATTCTACTTCCGTAGAGCAGAGAGAACAGGTTTTCAAGAAAGATAAGCAGGAGATACTTAAAATTGCGGTCGACGGAGCCAAGCTTTTGAAAGAACTTGCGGATGAAACCGACGGAAACTTCATGTTTGAGTACAGTCCCGAGAGTTTCTCCCAGACCGAGCCTGAATTTGCGCTTGAAGTATGTAATGCGGTGCTGGATGTATGGCAGCCCACACCTGAAAATAAGGCCATCATCAACCTTCCCTCTACCGTACAGGTTGCAATGCCTCATGTTTTTGCGGATCAGATCGAATATATGTCCGATAATATGAAATATCGTGAAGGAGTTGTATTGTCGGTCCATCCCCACAACGACAGAGGAACCGGAGTCGCTGACGCCGAGCTGGGAGTTCTTGCCGGTGCGGACCGCGTTGAAGGAACTCTTTTCGGAAACGGTGAGAGAACCGGTAATGTTGACCTTGTAACTGTAGCTATGAACATGGTCACACACGGTGTGGACAGCGGACTCGATTTTTCCAATATCATGAAGATCCGTGAGGCTTATGAGAGATTTACCAACATGAAGGTCCACGAGAGAACACCTTACGGCGGAGATCTTGTATTTACCGCTTTTTCCGGATCACACCAGGATGCCATCAGCAAGGGAATGAACTACCGCGCAGAGGGCAAGACCGGTGCAAGATGGGATATTCCCTATATTCCCATCGATCCTTCGGATATCGGCAGAGAATATGAATCCGATGTCATCCGTATCAATTCGACTTCGGGAAAGGGCGGCGTTGCCTTTGTTCTTAAACAGCAGTTCGGTTTCAGCCTGCCTGCTGCAATGAAGGAAGAGGTCGGATATCTTATGAAAGGCGTATCCGACAGAAAGCATAAAGAGCTTAAGCCCGATGAGATATTCTCTGTGTTCGAGGATGTA
>JAEEGK010006949.1_pt1 | contig 27079 bp, 14 predicted proteins | sample 8958771 | NCBI WGS metagenome assembly JAEEGK01 (sample SAMN16246547, study PRJNA631951) | gut metagenome | biome: gut microbiome; feature: rumen; material: SC-attached | host: Bos | place: Iran: Karaj | collected 2018-10 | reverse complement strand
CAATCCCCAATCCCCAATCCCCATCGAAAAATAATATATTTTTTTTAAAATATTAATTTATTTACTTTGAATAATACTTACAAAAAAAAGATATAATTGAAAATAAAAATAATGTTCAGAAAGTAAAATAATAAGATAAATTGATTTAGTTTTTAATATATGTTTTAAATTTTATCAAAAAAAAATTTCTGTGAAAAATTCTGATTATAACTTCTTTTGATTTACAGAATCAAAATTGATAATGAATTTTTTTGAGATTCAAAGAAAACTATTATATTTAATTATTATTTTCGTTTTTTTATTTATAAATATTATATACTTCATATTAAATAATATTTCTTATGATATTTGTTATAAAAAATATAAATTAAATTTTAAATAAATTATCTCATATTTTTTTATTAATTTTGAATTTAAGAAAAATAATAATTTAAAATATAAGTTAAGTTTATGAGTCAAAGTCTTTTTAATCAATTTTTCCAAAATAGCCAAAATACTAATAATCAAAATTATTTCAATAATTTTGTAAACACACAAACTTTTATTTCTCAAATTTATCATTCAAATAATGAAAATTCAAATAAAAAAAATGATGAAATTAAGTTATGGAATAATGAAAATGAGAATAATAGTTTTTTAAGAAGAAAATCAAATAATTATTTAATAGAAGAAGAAATAAATAAAAAGAATAATGATAAAGTATATTTAAAAAGAGAAAAAAATGAGATGAAGAAAGATAAACAATTAAATTGTAAAAATAAAATTAATAATATTGATAATAAAGAAAATTCAAGTTGTGAAATTAATTTTAGTGATATTTTAAAAATGTCAATTAATGAGAAAAAGATAATTGATAAATCTGAAAGAGAACAAAAAAAATTAAATAAAATTCAATTGATGAAAATACAAAAAAGAAATAGATTAATTGGAAATGACCAAAAAATGGAAATTAATTAATTTAAATATAAACAATTTATTTTTCTTTTTTATTTATTGTAAATCTGATTAAAAAATTTTTTGAAAAAATTGAGTGTTTAAAAAGATTTTTTTTTAAATTAAAAATAAAATTAAATAATAAAGAATTTTCTTTCATATAACAATTTAAAACAAGTTAAAAAGGAAAATAATTAGTTTTATAAAAAATGCAATTTTAAAAGTTTTTTATTAGATTTTTAATAATTTATAAATTTTTCATTTTAATTGATTTATTTAAATATCAAGAAAAAAATCTACCTTAATATACAATCTTTCATTAACAATAGCTTTACAATTTTTACAATTATTTTTTTAGATGAGTTAATTTATAATAAATTTCTGATTGTTGAAAATATCTTTTAGTATTAGAATGATTGTCTAATTTATTTTCACCTCTTTGAATTTTATATAAATCTGTACTGTCAATGATTTTAATATTATTATTATTTCTTACTGTATTATTCTCAGTTTTTAAATAATTATTATTATTTCTTTTAATAATACTATATTTATTATTTGGAATTTTTTTTAAATTTTTATTTGATTCTTTTTCTTTTTTATTATTTAGAATCCAAGAAAAATTCGGTAATTTAATTTTAGTTTTCATATCAAATTTCCTAAAAAAACTATAAATTGTTTTTTTTTGATTTTCATTATATTTCATAGGTGAAATATAATTATTTTTAATTTCTTCACGTAACAATTCTTTTTTAATATTTTTTTCACCTTTAAGTTTTTGAATAAAAGAGCATTTAATAGTATTACTTTTAGTTTGTGTATTACTGTTTTCATTTTCTGTCATAAAAGTATTAATATTTTTATTATTTCTTGGATAATCAATTTGTAACAAATTTTTTTCTTTTCCATTATCTAAAACAGAAACAGGAATTTCATAATCAAAATTTTCATTATTTTTTCTTAAATAATTTAAATTTTGTTCACTATTATTTAAATCACTTAAAATATATTTATTTAAAGTTATTTTAACATCTTTATTTTTATTATCATTATTTAAATCTAAACCATTATTTATGTGATTATTATTTTTATTTTCTTTTTTATTTTTTTTATTTGAAGATAATAATACAAAGTTAATATTAGAAATGAAATATTGTTCTTGAGATTTTCCTTTTCTCTCATGGAATTTTTCTGTATTAAAATTAAAAGTTTTTTTATAATTTTCTTTGGATGAATTTCTATTAAAAGTTTTAATATTATAATTATTTAAAGATGTATTTTTAAATCTGGGTTGAACATGAGATGAATAATATGATTCTATAGGCGAAAATATATTATTTTCAAGATTTAAAGTATTATATTTTTTATGATTTTTTTCCGATGAAATTGTTTTTATTTTATTATTATAGGTATGCATCTTTTTTAATTTAATAATTTTTTTGTTTATAAAAAATATAAGATAAATTAAAATATAAATTTTTTTTAATGTTCAAATAGATTAAAAAAGTGATTCAACAAAGAAAATACAATAAATTGAGATAAGAAATAAAATTATTAATTAAAAATATAAAAAACTGTTATAACATTTGTTATTTAGGACATATTTCATTATTTCGATAGAAATCTTCAAAATTTCTAATTTTTAAATTTTTAAAGAAAGAGTTAAGATTAAATATATATTTTAAAATTCCACACATAAATTTTTAGATTCAATTTTTTTGACAAAATAATAAAAGAATTTATAGATTTTCTATTCTTTAGTTAAAAAAAATAACTTTTTTTTAATTTTGTGTGTTAATTTACTTTTTATGATACTTTTCTTTTTTAGTAATATTTTAATTGAGTTTTAATATTTTTATTGTAGATTGCTCTTAAACTATTTTTTATTTTAGACGTATAACACAAACCAAGTTACCAAAATATAACAATAATCATAATTGACAGTGAGTAATGCCGCTCTAATAAATTTTCATCAATCAGAGCATTATATTAATTACAAAATATCTTTTTATTCTTCACTATTTAAAAAATAAATAAAAAAAATATAATAATATATGAGTCAAAACCATGACGACGAAAGCAGATTCATTTTTAAAAGAACACCAGACGAAAAGGAATATGATGTTCAAGATAATGAGTTTCCATTTTCTCAATATAATTCAGAGGAAATAAATTCAGAATCAACTTTAAATCTTAATTCTAATGAAACTTTGAGTAAACAAAAAAGAAATAGAGAAAAAAAGAATGAAGAAAGTAAACCTCGAAATGATAATATTTTAAAACAAGTTAAAGTTCATTCTATTGAATTTATAACTAATACAATGAATGAACTTATGTCAGATTCAATTAATAATTTTTATAAATTTAATAAAAATAATGTAAATAAAGATTTTAAATCTCTTACTCAAAAGAGTTTAAATATCAAACTCTTAAATATGACAATAAAAGAACTTTTAACAGAGAATTGTGAAAAAAAAGAGAATAAAGAAGTTTTTGAAATATTTCAAAAAAAATTTGAAGAAAATCCTGAAATTCACAATTTAAAGTTAGTAGATCAATTTTTACAACTTTCATTTGAAGAAATTATTAAAATGTTTGGAATGAAAAATGAAATGTTTTTTAAAGAATATCAATATAATAATAAATTTTTATTAGAATGTAAAAAGTGTAAAAACAAAAAAGAAATGCAAAAATTAATCGAATATGGTGTAATTACATTTTTAAAGAAAAAAGTTGAAAGAAATAATAAAAAATAATTAATAAAATTTTATGAGTGATTTTTTATTTAATAATTATTAACAATTAACAATTAACAATTAATATTAAAAAACATTATTTTTTATTTAATTTTATTTTAATCAAAATTATTTTTTTTAATCATTAAGTGAAAAACTAAATGGATAATATAGATAATTCACCAAGTAAAAGAAAGCCTTCAATTAATTCAATTAGAGAAAGATTAAATAATATTCGTAATAAAGGTACTAATATTAGTTTTCAATCTCCAAATTTAGAAAATCAAAATAGAGAAAATGTTAATTTTTTAAAATTTCAAAATATTTCTAATGAAGAAGTAAATGAATTGGATAAAAATATTGAAAATATAAAATCAGAATTTTCAAAAGTAACAAATGAAAATACATCAAAAGATAAATTTGGTTATTTTGTGAAACAAGCAAATGAAATGATAAAGAATTATGAACAACAAATATTATATTATAAAAAAAAATCTAAATTTTATAATAATAAAGATTTATCAATTTCTTCAAATAATACAATAAATATAATTCCTTCAAAAAAACAAGTATTTGATTATGAAATACAAGCAATAATAAATGAAACAGAAATAACAAAAGAACCGAATAATTCTTTTATAACATTACAAAAAATATATGAAAAAAAAATAGAAAATTTATATGCAGAAAATCAGAATTTATCAAAAGTAATTAATAAATTATCAACAGATGTTGTAAATAAACTTCAAAAAGAAATAAGTGATTATTTAATAGAATTAAAAAAAGAAAAAAAGAAAAATGAAGAATTAGAAAGAAAAGTAAATTCAATTGATAATATATTTCAACAAAATTCTCTTTTAAAATCAGAAATTGAAGAAAAAAATTGTGAAATATCAGAATTAAATACACAACAAATAGAACACATGAAAGAAATAGAAAATTTAAATAATAATATAAAAAATTTAAATGATTCAATTAGATTAATGAATGTTAATATTTCTGAAAAGGAAAAAATTTTAAATGCAAATTCAATAAAAATACAAGAATTAACTGATAAAATTATTGAAAAAGATGATATAATAAAAAAGAATGAAGATATGATTCAAGAAAAAGAAAATGAAATTCAATTATTGTATACTGATAATGTTCAATGGGAAGAAAAATATAGTATTCAAACTCAAGAAATTGAAAATTTTAAAAAATGGAGTTTATGGGATCAAAATTTAATTGAATCTTTTAAAAAAATAGAAAAATTGGAAAGTGAGTTAAAAGATGAAAAAATAAAAAATAATCAATTAAATGATGAAATCAATCATGTTAAAAATATTAATTCTGAATTTTCTTCTAATATTTCAATATTAGAAAATGAAATTAAAAATTTAAAAAGTCAAAATGATGAATTAATTTTAATTAAAATTCAATTTGAAAAAGAAAAAGATGTTATTAAAAATTATTATATAATGAAAGATGAATGGGAAAAAGGAAAAAGAGAAATTGAAAATTTAAAAGATAAATATGATAGTCAAATTATTAATGATAGAAAAAATTATGAAAATAATATTAATGAATTAAAAGAAAATTCAGAAAATAATTTAGAAAATCAAAAAAAAAATTATGAAAAAAATATTAAAGAAAATACTGATAAATATGAAAAAGAAATAAAAGAATTAAATGAAAGATTAAATAATCAAGAAAAAAATTTAGAAAAATTAAAAAATGAAAATGAAGAATATAAAAATGAAATAACTAAAAAATCAGATATCTTTAAAAATTTAAAAGAAATTTATGAAAATTTAATATTAAAAGTAAAAGAACAAGAAAAAAAATTACAAAAATATGAAAATCCAAAAAATAAAAGTGTTTTAATGGATTCTTTAATGGATGACAATGAAATAGAAGAAAAAAAAGAAAAAGAAGAAAATGATAATAATAATAAACAATATTCTTCTTTTGATAAATTTTCATTTACAAAAGAAATATTAATAGATTATCTTTTATGTTTATATTTATCAGAAAATGGAATAACTCTTCAAAACATAATAAGTAATATAATGGGTAATTTAAATTTATATTTATCCATTTCTTTTAAAGATGATATTCATGAAGATACTTTTAATAATTATACTAATTTTGCAAATAAAACAATTGAACAAGACTTAATTGAAGATATATTCTTTTTAAGTTTTGATAAATTAATCACTAAAAAAATTTTAATGGATGGAGATGAAATTTTAAAAGACTTTAATGATCCTGATTCACTTCTAAAAAAATATGATTTAAATTTATCTAAAATAAATTTTGAAGATTTCGATCCTCAAACATTAACTGAAATATGTTATGAAATAACAAATAAAAATTTTATTACTAGAATTAAAGCTCCTAAAAATTTAGATGATTTAATCAAAATGTTTATTTTAAAATATGAAAAAAAATTTGATTTTGATACTAAATTAAATGATTATATTCAAAAGGAAATACTACCTTTAGTTAATAAAAGAATACAAAATTATAATAAAATATATTTTAATGAAATTAGAACTTTAGTTGAGTTAATTTTACACAATTTAAAGAATGGAAAAATATATATCGAAGATAAAGAAGTTTATTCTTTTGAAAGATACTTTATGGAATATAATAATTATATAAGTTTAACAAATAGAAATTTAAAATTTGAAATTTTTGATAATATTTTAAAAACTGAAGAAATTGATAATATTTGTCATATATTAAAATTTTATAATCCAGATTCAATTTCTTTTGTTAATTGTTTTAAAAATTTGTCTATTGATAATACTGAATCAACAATTCAACAAAATTTAAAAAGTTTTTATCAAAGTTATGGAATCAAAAATGCAATTAATAAAATTTTTTCATCTATTTTATTATATAAAAAAAATATGAAATATTTCATTTTTAAGGAAAATAGAATTGATTCAAAATTATTTAATCAAAAAATTTTTAATTTAATTAAATTATTAAGTAATTTAGAAACTTTAGATTTAACAGACAATGAAATTCAAGATGATGATATAAAAAGTTTTGTATCAATATTTAAAGTAAATAAAACAATTAAATCATTAAATTTAAGTAAAAATTCAATAACATCAAATGGGACATTTTATTTATCAGAAGCAATAACAAAAAATGAAATTTTAGAAAGCTTAAATTTAAGTAATAATAATATTAATGATTCAGGTTTAAGTTCATTATTTAATACTTTAACTTCAAATGGTTCAAATTTAATAGAATTAAATTTAGCATATAATAATTTACAAAAAGAAGATTTTTCTTCGGTTGCCGAATATTTATCAATAAATCCAAAATTAAAAATATTAGATTTAAGTGGAAATACAATTAATGCTCAAAGTGCCAATATTATTGGAGTTACATTTAAGAAAAATTCAAATTTAAATATATTAAAAGTTAATAATTGTGGTTTTAAAGAAGAAAGTATTTCTAATTTTATTTTTTATTTAAATGAAAGTAATATTAATGAATTGGAATTAGATAATAATTCTTTTGGAGTTATGGGACCAATTATTATAATGGGTAAATTTAAATCTTGTCCTAATTTAAAAAAATTTTCCCTTCAATATTGTGAAATTACTCCTATGTTTTTAAATATGATTGCTGAAAATTTAAAATTCTCTTCAAGTATTGAAGAAGTTAATTTAAAATATAATGAATTTGAAGAAAAAAGCTTTAATACTTTTTGTAAGAGTATTGAAAAAAATAATAAAACTATTTTTAAATTTTCTAAAGATAAAGTTCCTTCTAATTGCCAAAATAATAATAATAAGAATATTATATTTGAATAGAAATTTAAATTTATATTGTTATATATACTTAGATAAATCTTCAATTAAAAAAGAAAAGATAATTTAAATTTTTTTGTATGTTATTTTTAAAAACATTTGAAAATTAAATTGAAAATTATTATTTTTGAATCTTCCAATTAATTAAATTACCTTAATTATTTTATAACAATAATAAATTAATAATATATAATAAATTAACTTCAATTATGAATTTGAAAAATATAGTTCAACAATATGATAGATTACAACTCTTGGATGATTATATAAAATATAAATATGAGCCACATTTTAAAAAAAAATTACTGGGAGAAATATCAAATATAATACATAATAAGAATTTACATAATGAAAATGACGAAACAATAAATAAAGATGAAGAAGAAATAAAAGAAAATAAAGAAAATGAAAAAAGTGTTATAATTAATAATGAAGAAGAATCTTTTAATTTGAATCCAGAAAAAGAAAAAAAGAATGATTTAAGTGATGATGAAATGATAACAACTTTCGAAGCTATAAACAATCCAAATTTAAATAAAAATTTAGTAAAAAATATGCATGAAACAAAAAGAAAAATGAATTTAAGAAGTATTAAAATGTTAAATAATAATGTAATTCAATTTGAGCATCCTGCAAATTTTACTATATTTGATAAGAAAAAAACAAATAATAAAAATTTAAACTCAATTGAAGAAAACAAAACAGAAAATAAAAGATTCATACATCCTTGTCAAGAAAATTATTTAAAAGAAATTGAAAAAGAAAAACATCAAAGAAGATCAATTAAATCAAGTATAAAAAAAGCAAATAAAAATTTATTATATTGTGTAAATAATTTTCCAAATATTCATTTAGATAAAAACCAAAATAAAAAAATAAAAGTAGAATTTAAAGATGAATATAAATTTTATGATAATAATGATAGAATAACAGCAATTAAAAATTTTAGTAAGAAAAATTTTCTAAATCAAAAATTCAAAAAGAATAAAAATTTAATGTCACCAAAAAAAGAAGAAGAAACAGTTAAAATCAAAGAAATTGAAAGAGATGGATTTGATCCAAAAGGAACATATTATATATTTAAACCTTTTATTCCTAATTTAAGAGGTAAACTTGCTCATAGTAATTTAAAAAAGAGAAAAAGACCTTTTAGATTAATTTATTCTGCCACTCCTAAAAATTCTTATGAACATTATTTGGAAAAATATGGAAATGATGAATTTAATGTTAATGGATATAATGATAGAACTTATAAATTTGGTTATGGAACTAGTAATGGTTTTAGATTGAGAAAAATTGATTTTTTTGTTGATGGGAATAAATTTTATTAATTTATTTAAAAATAAGTTTTTTTAGGAAATAATTTTTTATTTTTATTATATTTTTAATAAAGAGCTTTTAAGTATGTTTATATTTTTATTTTTTTATTGTTTGAATATTTTATAATTCTTCAGAAATAATTATAAAATTACAAAATTTTAATTTTATTTTCTTTAAGTCATAAAAACTCAGATAATAATAGAATAATAAAAGTTTTAAACTTTAAATCATTTAAGACAAATGAATATTTTTATGAAAAAGAAGATAAAAACTATTTAATAAAAAGAAAAAAAATTTAAAAAGAAAAATTAAAGATAATATTCAAAGTGAATAAGCAATTTAAATCCTTAATGTAGTAAATAACAATTAATCTGGAGAAAAACTTATTGAAAAAAATAATGAAATAACAGGAAATAATAATAATGAAGAAGCAAAAGAAAATATAGAAAAAAATAATTTATTTCTATTATTCATATTATAGTAAATTTTTTAATTATAAATTATTTTTTTGTTTGGGAAAAATAAAATCAATAATTTGTTTTTTTTGATTTTCTCTTTCTTGAATATCATTATCTAATTGATTCATATAAAAATAAGACCTTTTAGAATATAATTCATCAACTTTTTTATGTAATTCTTCTTTAGTAGAAGTAATAAGATCTAAAGTTTTTTCAAAATCAAAACTTGCATTATAATCATTAGATTCAATAGAATTTTCAATGGTTGCAAATATTTTACCAATTTCTTTCCCAATAGTTAAAACATTCTTTTCCAATTTATGTAAACTTTCAATTTGATTACTATAATCTCCATTACCATAATTATCATTCTTCATATTAATATTATCATTATTCAACCCATCTACTTGATTATTCATTTAAATCAAAAAAAAAATTAAAAATTAAAATTAAAATTTTTTTTCCCAAAATAAATACAAAAAAAAGCTAAAAAAAATGAAAAAATGAAATTTTCTTAAGGAGTAAGTCTTTTAGGGTCTCTGGGAAACATAACACATTTTTTAATATTTTTAACATCACAGAATAATTTAACAACTCTTTCCAATCCAATACCAACACCTCCATGAGGAGGAGCACCTAATTTGAAAGCATTAATATAATCCTTTAAAGTATCAGGATTAATTCCTTTTTCTTGAACTTTTTTCATTAATAAATCATAATCATGAATTCTTTGAGCACCACTTAAAACTTCTTCACCTCTAACGAATGCATCGTAACTATTAGTAAAATTATCATCTTGTGGATCAGGCATTGTATAAAAAGGTCTTGCGCTTTTTGGGTAACCATATAATATATAGAAATCAGTATTATATTTTTCTTTCACTAATTTTCCTAATGCTTTTTCATTTTCAGTATCTAAATCATCATATAATCCTTGTTTATATCCATTTTCTTCTAATAATTTTACTCCATCTTTAAAATGTAATTTTAATGCTTCTTTTTTATATACTAATGGCTCAAATGGATATTGATTATTAACTATATTTAATTCATCTTTAAATTTCTCATTCAATCCATCAAAAATATAATTAAATAAATCACTTACTACATCTAAAACTTCGAAGAAATGTTCCTTTATTTCCATTTCAAAATCTAATCCTGTAAATTCACATAAATGTCTACTGGTGAGTGAGTTCTCAGCACGGAAGACAGAACCTATTTCAAACACTCCTTTCATATCACCAATGATACACATTTGCTTGTAAAGCTGAGGGGATTGAGCCAAACATGCTTCCCTATCGAAGTACTTCAACTTAAAGACGTTTGCTCCTCCTTCAGAAGCACCTCCTATTAATTTAGGAGTGTGGATCTCAATAAAGTTTTTAGAAAGAAAGAACTCACGGAATAGGGTACTCACTCCTGATTGGAGACGGAAGAGTGATTGAGTTGCTGGAACACGAAGGTCGAGAACACGATTGTCTAAACGAGTCTTCATTTTTACAACAATGTCTTTCTTCTCTCCTTTTTCGTGCTTTTCATTCTTTTCTTGTTTTTCTTGCTGGTGTTGCTTCTTTTTCTCAGCTTTTTCTGCTTTTTTTGCTGCCTTTTTATCCGCTTTTTCTTTTTTTCTTCGTTCTTTTTCTTCTTCTGTTAATTCTTTTTTTTCTTCTTCTTTTTTTTCTTCTTCTTTCTTTTCTTCTTCCTTCTTTTCTTCTTCCTTCTTTTCTTCTTCCTTCTTTTCTTCTTCCTTCTTTTCTTCTTCTTTCTTTTTTTCTTCTTCCTTCTTTTCTTCTTCTTTCTTTTCTTCTCCAGGTGGAACATAATCATCTTCTTCTAATTCGGGATTTACCTTCCTACAAGCATCTTCCATTTGAAAAGGTAATACACTTGTAGCACTAGATATAAGGTAAATTTTAATAATATCTAATTCAATATCTTTTTGTGTGCAACTTTCAACAGGTTTTTCTGCTTTTTTGACTTTTCCAACGATATCAACAATACTTTCCAAATGAATAGCATCGACAAAATTAATCATTTGTTTACTGACAACTCCTTCAGTGACGAAAAGGCATCCTTGAATTGAGAAAACTCCTTCTCTTAAAATAATGAAACCTCCTTTTCCCTTAATTCTACTTCTTTGTAAACGAGATCTTAATTTAATTTCTTTTCCTTCGAATGATGAATTTAATTCTTTTATTGTATTGTAGTGAATTGATTTTCTATGTTCAGGATCTGTTTGACTTTGAATGAAGGGAAATATTCCGTAATTGTCTTTTAATGGATCAGATTCATCTTTTGTGAAATTTATTTGGGTTTCTGATTGATTTGTCATCTTTTTAAATGCTTTTCCTTTTTTTGGACATTATTTATTTATTTATGATAGAATTTTATTTTTGATTCTAGAAATAAAAATGATTTTGGAATTTTTTTCGAATTAATTATTTTAAAGATGATTTATAGGATTTTTTAATTTTTGGTTTAATTTGGAAATAATTTTTTAAAGTTTTGAGTTTTTTTTTGGGTGGATTGTTTATTTAAGGTTTTTGGTTTTCTGGTTTTTTTTGGATCAATTAATTAATAATTTAATTCATTATTTTTGAAGGAATTAATTTTTTTTTTAATTATTACATTGTTATTTTCATTTTATTTTGTTGATGTAAAAAGAAATTATAAAATAAAAAATAAATAATTATTATATTTATTAAAAATATATTGAATAAAATACAATTAGAAAATATTTTAGAATATTTTAATATTTCATTATTTATAATATTTCAATTAGCATTATTATTCGATTTTTATCATATCACCAGAAAATTAGTTAAAAATTTTGTAGAATTTTAGGTTAAATGATAATTTCAATAAATTTAAATTTTAAAAAACAAAAGAAATTACAAAATGAAGTAAAATTAATTCTTTTACCTGATAATAAATTATAATATAACAAATAGATTCATTCAATTTTTCAAAATTTATAAAAAAGATATATTCAACTTTATAAAATAAATCAATTTTTTATTATAACCAAAAACATTTATTTATGAATTTATTCATATTAATATAAATAAATTTAATAAATGAATCAAAATAATTTATATTAATATTAAATTAAAAGGAAACATTAAAGTTGGATTACATATAATTCAAAAATAAAAAGAATATAAAAATTATGATTATTATTTTTTTTAATTATAAAAATTATTTTAACCATAATCACTTCTGGTAACATCCAACAAAGAATCATCATATCTATTATAATGTTCATTATTATTATGATGATGATTATTATTATTATTAAAACCAAAAAAAGGTAAATCATCTAAAAAAGCATTTTCATAATTATTATTTCCATTTCTATTATTATTTCCTCTATCATTGTCATTATTATTTCTTCTAACATTATTAAATCTATTATTAAAGTTAATAATAGGTTGATTAATAATTAAATCATCATCGTGAGAATTATCAAAATATTGTTCAAATCTAACTAAAGGAAATTCATCTAATATTTCACTACTTACAAAATCAACTAATGTTTCATCTTCTTTTTCATCACTAGCAGATTTTTTATTTTTTCCTTTTGAAATTTTATTTATTATATTATGAAAACTATTATAATATTCCATTAATGATAACATATAGATTTGATGTTCTTTTATTAAGTGATTTAATATTTCTTTTTTTTTTCCTTTGAAAATACAATTATCAAAAGAACAAAAATATTCTTTATTTTCACAAATTAAAAGATGATATCTCATTTCTTCATATAAAAATTTTTTTCCACAACCAAATTTACATGTTACTTTAATAGATTTAAGTAATCTTTGAGCAAAATGATTTTTTCCAAATATCATTTTTTTATTTGAGCAAAGAGGACATGGCTTATTTACTAATATTCCTATACAATTTGAACAAAATAATTTTCCACAACATTCACTTTCAAATATTTCTTCTATTAATTGATGACAGGAATTACATTTAAAATACTTTTCCATTCAATTTCTTTTTTCTTTTATTTTTTATTTTTTTAAATTTGTTTGAAATAAATCAATTTTTAATTATTAATTATGAAATATAATTTGAATTGATTTGAATTAAATATTTATATATATGTTTTTTTTTTGATTTAATTATTGGAAAAATTTTTTTCCTATATTAAACAATAAAAAAAGAAATAAAATTACTTATCAAATTTATTACTATTTATTAGTATATAATGAGAATATTCATTTCTAGTTAACCAATTAGCAAAATATTCTGCTAAAGCAGAAATTTCTTCTTTTTCTTCTAAATTCATTTCCGGGAAAAAATTTAAATAATCAACGATAAATTCCTCTATATATAATGGAATTTCTTTAGGTAAATTTAAAGAAGTATAATCATTAATACATCTTTTAGAAAATTTAAAGTTTAAAAAATCTTGGAAAAAAATTATAAATTTAAATATTAATGATATTTCTTTTTTATTTACATAATTTTCAGAATATAAAAAAAATTCATATAATACTTCATCTACTGTTCTTTTATTTAAAGGATTTGTTAATTCTTTTTGATAAATACAATTTAAAACTAAATTATTACTAAAATTTTTTTCTAATATTTTTATTTTATATTGACTTTTTTCTTGAGATATGTATAAAGATTTTATTGTTTTAAAAATAATATCACTTATTTCTTTTTTTGAAAAAAATATATTTGAGTCTTTTTTTCTTTTTTCATCTAAAAAAAATTGAATAAATTCAATTTCTTTTTCTGAACTAAAATAATAAGGATATTTTTTAGGTCTTCCTCTTTTAAAAAGTTTTTCTTCATGTTGTGTATTAATATGCATTTTCAATTGAGTTGGAGTTTGAAAAATTTTTTCACATTTATCACATTTTAAATTTTTTTTTGATTTTTTATCCATTTATTTATTAACTTATTTTTTGAATATTTTTTATATGAAATAAAATATTGTAAAACATTAAAAAACATTTTTTAAACTTATTATTCTTTTTAAATTTTATTTTAAAATAGACATTAAAAAATTATTTTTTTATTTATTTTTTTTTTAAATAAAAAAATGATAAATGATAATTTATATGAATCATTTAATTCCAAAATTAAAAAATTAGAAGAAGAATATATTTGGAAACATTATTCTTCTTTTTATCAAGATAAAGATAAAGAAATAAAAGAAATTTTTAAAAGAATAAATAATCATAATCAAATAGAATTTTTTGAAAAAGAAAAAGAAACTTTTTTATCAAAATTTCATAAATTATCATTAACAAAAGGAGGATTTATAACATTAGAAAATAGAAAACAAATATATAAATATATTTTAGATACTCTTTGTAAAAAAATAAATTATAAAGTTCCTGAATTAATAGAAGATTTTGAAGGAATAAAATCTTTTGATCAAATAATATCAAACGATTGTAATCGTTCAGTTTTATATCAAATTATAAATATAGATGAAAATTTTAAAAGAGAATTTAATTCAAAAGATAATTGTGTTGAATATATAATAAATCAATTAAAAATATTTACTAAAAAAGCTTTAAGTAATTATATTAATTATAATTATTATCAAGGTTATCAAGAAATTTGTCTTTATTTTTATATTATTTTTGGAATGGATGAAGGAATAATTTATATGAATAAATTTACTAAAATTTTTTTAGAATATATTTGTTCTCAAAAATCAATAATTAATTTTGAATTATTACTTGATATATTAAATGAATGTTGCAATAAAATAAATAAATCTACAATGGAAGCTTTAAATAAAATAACTAAAACTAAACCATATTATTCCCTCTCTTGGTTATTAACTTATTTATCTCATGATAATAAAAATTTATTTAATCAAATGAGAGTTATTGATTATTTAATTACATGTAATATTAGTTCGGTTTATTTTTTCAGTGCTAATATTATTGTTAATGAATTTAATGAATTAAAAAAAAATTTTACTTTAAATGAAGAAGAAGAATTTTTTTTTATGGAACAAATTTTATTGCATTTTCAAAAATTAAAATTAGGAGAAATTGAATATGAAAAAATTATTGAGCAAACTGAATCGATTAATCAATATTGTGCTTTTAATCAAATTATATTTGATATTACAAATAAATGTAAAAATGATTCTGATAAAAATTTTATTAAACCTTTAATAAATATTATTTTTAATGATATTTCAGTCCTTCCTCCTAATATGAAAAAATCTTCAAAAAAGCAACTTATAATAATATTATCTTTATTATTTTTAATTATTTCAATTGTATATATGAAAATATAAAATTAAAGAAATACTATTTAAACATTAAAAATATATTTTAGAAAAAGTGAAAATAATAATTAATAAAAAATAAAAATATAAAAAAATAAAATATATATTTGAAATATTATTAAGAAAATAATTAATTATGAAATATTAAAAGATTTATTCAAATAAGTCTACAATTTAAAAATAATATATATTATTATTTCAAAATAAATATATATATATATATATTATTATTATAAGAAAAAATAGATAAAATAAAATTACTTTATATTACCAATAATCAAAACTCTTATTTTTATTAGCAATTGTTATTAATCAGAAAAGATTATATCATAATTCTCATTTAAATAAAATCATATGTAAAATACACTTATTAAAAAATAGTACATCTGCTATTTCTGTTGAATATTTGATGACATTATAAAGATAAATAAATATTATAATTATGATTAAAATAATTTGAAAAGTTAAAAAAAAAGTTTCATCTCTTAAAGCAGATTTATGGGCATTTTCCATGTCAATATTCATAATTAAATAATAACAAAGATTCATTTTAGAAAAAACATAATAAGCTTCTAATTGCATCATAACAAGATTATCATCATTTAATAAATCATAATTATATTTTTCACTTCTATTTTTATTATCTTTAAATTGATCATATAATGTATTTAAAGTATTATACACACTTAAAAGAACAGTTTGAAATCCTTCATTATTTAATCCATGACCAATATGATTACATTCATTTAAAATAGATTCATAAGTAATATCTTCTAATAATTTAATATCATTTAATCTTTTATTATCTTTATTTTTCATAAGAAATTTAGCATAATTTTCACAAAAGAATTTACCTTCTGTTTCAAATTGAAAATTTATTAAATTTGCCATTTTTTTATCAGCAAGGCCTAAAATTAAAGTATCAACAGTTGGTTTAAATTCAGGCCAACAAAAACTTAATTCAACAAACATTTCGTGTAAAATAACTTTTTCATCATATTGATATTTTAAAGAGCCACATATTTCAGAATAAGGAGTACTTTCATACAAAGTTTTAAATTCTTCATTTCTTAATATTGACATTAATAAATCTAATAACATTTCATTTGGAAATTTTATTTCTGCAAATAAACTTCTAAAAGTTGACATTATTATTATAAAGGAATCTACTAAATGAAAAGAATATTTATAATATATTATCGATATTATTATTAGTAGAATTCCTAATAATATTAATGTTAAAAATAATTCTATGTATAATAAAGGTTTTGATAATAATCTATTTCCTATTAAAGAAATTGAATTTTGTTTTAAATCTTTATTTCCCATATTTGTGCTATTATTATTCATTAAATTTATACTTGATGTAAAAGTTGATGAAGTTATATTTGTTCTTGTTGTTACATTATTTCCTAAATTTTTTGTTATTAAATTTGATTTTCCTTTTTTTCTTGAATTGAAATTTGAAATTAGATTTTCACTATTTTTTTTTTTTGGTTCAATATGATTTATTTGATTAATTGCTTTTGTAACATTGGATGGAATTAAACTTTGATTTTTAGATATATTAGTATTACTTAAACTTTTATAAGTGGAAGAACCTTTAATTATACTTGAAATTAATGATTCATTTCTATTAATTATAGTTGTTTCATTTTGATGATTATTATCATGAATTATTGTTTTATATTTAAATATTAAAGATTTTACTTTTATTTGATTAAAAGATTCAACTTTTCCAGACATTATATGTTTGATAATTGATATTTGTTCAAAATCATTTTCAAATTCTAATTTATTTAAAATATTTTTAAATTTATTTATACCTTGATTATTTTCAATAAAATCATATAATAAAACAGTTTTTTTGTATATATAATTATTAAAATATCTTAATTGAGTAAAACAAATAAAATACATAGCGAATAATTTTTGTGTTTGAAAATAAAAGATAAAAAAGCAAATTAGACTATAAACAAAAAAAACTCCAATAACAATAATAATAGAAGTAGTAATTCCTCTTTGAGAACTAATTTTTTTATCTAAAGCAAAAGTTCCATAATAATTAGTTATTTCATTATTATAATATTTATAACTAGCTAAAAAATTTATTAAAAAACCAACAAAACCAGAAGCAGAATAATAATAATCTAAAGGATGAATATTAGTTTTATTAACCATATCTAAAGTATAATAATAATCAGAATTATTATAATAAATTTCAATAGGTCCATTATTTATTGTTGAAGTTAATAATTCAATTAAATGAATTGAAGCCATTTGTTCCATTCTTTCAATTTTTCTTCCATGTTGATCTGGAATTTTATATAAAACTGCTTTTTTATATAAATCAAAAAAATAAGGATCTGTTCCAACAACTCTTCCAGTATAAAATTGATAAAATTTAATAAAAAAAGAATTATAATCATATATTCTAGTTATTAATTTTTCTGAATGAAAATCAAAAGTATTATTAAAATAATCTTCTAAAGTTTCTGGTTGTAATTTATTTCCTTGAAATTGCATATATGCTACTTTAGATAATACATCCATTAATGTTAAACCTACCATTTCAAAATTTATATGTCCTCTAAAGTAATTTTCTTGGTCTGCTAAGCTTATTAATTTGTAATTAATCATAAATATAAAAACAAATATAAAAATAAATGATAATCCTGAAGCAAAATATCTTAATATAAAATTATCTGATTTTATGATAAAATATTTATTTACATCTGAATTATTATTTGAATCATTGTTTTCTTTTGTATTTAATATTCCGTCATCATAAAAAAATTTTGAATTTCTTTTCTGATTTTCTTCATTATCTAAGAAAATATCTTCTTTTTTTGATATTAAATTTGTTTTGAAAAACTTTTTTAGAATAAAATATGAAAGTTTATTAGAATATAATATTTTTTGATTTAATGAAGTTTGAATATTTAATTTATCTATAATTTTATTTGAAGAATCATTTAATAAAAGATTATTTGATTCATGACTTTTTGAAATAAGTGAACCAAGAACAGAAGCATCAATCATTGTTGTTGTTAATAATTGTTTTGAATTTCCTTTTGCTGAAATATCAAGTAAAAATAAATAATAATATTTAGTTTGATTATTTTCTCTTTTCATTCCTCTTTTTTCATAAAATATCTTTATTTTAATTTTTGCACCTGATAGATATAAATTTTCTTTAACTTCTTTAATATCTATTATTGATTTTGAAAAAGAATCTTCTCCAATTAAACCAATTTTTTCATTAAATATATTAATTATATTATCATAAACGTTTAATAATTTTCTTTTTAAAATTCCATTTTTTTCTAATTTTTCTATATTAAAAATATCTTTAACATTAATTCTATTTTCTTTTATTACTTTATTTTCTAAATGAAAAAACTCTTCAAAATTTCTACTTAAAGAAACTATTTTTCCATTATTATTTGCAAATAATAAACAAGATCCACATAAATCATTGAAATCTTTTTTATTTTTTTTTTTTTTTTTTTTTATCTTTTTTTTTTTTAATTTCTTTTCCTTAATCAATAATTGGACTTTGGCAGGCTTTAATTTTAAAAAAAGAACCATTCCTAAAGTAGTATATAATGAAATTCCTTCTACGTCAAAAGTAATAACATATTTGTCTCTGTCTAATAAACAAAAGTTTTCAATATGAATTATATCTTTTCCATTTCTTAAAAAATCAGTTATTGTAAATTTATATGATTTATAAAATGTTTTGGCAAATAAATGTTTTATTTCTAAAGCTTTAAATTCATTTGTTGTATATCTTAATTTTGAAATTAATTCTGGAGAAGCATATTTAATTTGGAGGAATATATCTTTAATTAAAAATTTAACTTTAAATAATAGTAAATATGTGTTTTCCATACTTATTTCAATAAAAGATGAACTTTGTAAAGAAAAAAAATTATCTAAAGTTTGAGATAAAATTTTAGGAATATCACCATAAACATATTTAAAATATGTAAAAACATTGTCTTGAGAATATGGAATATTACATTTACTATCTTCAAATAAATTATTTATTTTATAAACTAAGTTATTGTTTTCTTTAATAAAATGAACAATCATTTTTGAATAAGCTTTAAATTTTATATATTCATTATTGAAATTAAGCATTATTTCTTTAATTATATTTAAAGCTTTTTTAATTAAAAGTTCTGCATGTAATATTTTACTGATGTTTTCATTATTTGAACTTAATAAATTTAAAGTTTTATGCTCTTTATCTTTATAAAAAGATAATAATGTAGAAATTAAAAATTCAATTTGATGACAATACAATGAATTTTTAGATTCTTTATCAATTGAATTAGTTTTTTCTATTAAATATAAACATTTAACAAAATTGTTTTCAAATAACATATAAAAAGTAATAACTATAAATAATTTAGGAACAATTTTTTTCCTTTGTGAAACTTGAAATGAATCATATAATATTGATATTTCATTATATAAATATTGATATAATAATGGGAAATCTTTTTGTAAATTTAAAATATCTTTTTTGTTCTTTTTATCAAGATAAATTTGCATTTCAAAATTAAATTCAAAAAATGAATATTTATAACAAAAAAAACATTTTTTATCTTTACATAATGGTTTATGAACTAATTTTTGTATATTTAAATTCAATTGTATTAAAATTTTTTTTAATAAATCTTTTCTGTCTCCAAAATAAAGAAGATTAAAAAAATTGACCATATTATAATCAAAATTTTTTAGATTTTTTGAATGAAAAGTAGAAACTTTTTTTATCATATTTTTACTATCTATATGAAAATAAATGAATGTAATTAAAAAAGCAAAATTAACTTCAACAATTAATTTTAATATAATCATCCCAATATCTTTTTGAAGAATTGTTAAATTATTATTATAATCATAATAAAAGCATATTTCCATTAAACAAGAAATAAAACATAATGAAAGAATAAATTTTTTTATAAATTCTAAATGAAATCTAATATAGTATTTATTAAAATTACAAAAATCTTTAATATAATAAATAACATATAAACCTCGAATAATAAGTTTTATGATCATCATATATTTAAATTTTAAATGAAATTCCAATTGAATTAATCCTTGAATAATAGATAAAAAAGCAATAGAATAATCGATTTCATTTAAAGGATTTATAATAAATGTATTATTATGAATAAATAAAGGTAAATTTAAAACAATAGTACAAAAATGAATATTAAAAAAGAAGATTCCAATTATTAAACACCCACAAATTATTAATATTATTAAATAAAAAAGATTATTAATTTCTTTTCTTTTATTATTTATAATTAATTCAACTAAAAGTGAATAAATATAATGATTAAATGCATAAAAAATATAGAAAATACAAAGAGAGTAAATTTTTCCTAAAAACTTTTTCTTAACAATTAAAGTATAAAAACGAAAAATAAAAAAACCAAATATTAGAAAAATTGTTAATATTATAATTAATGAAAAATAAAGATAATATACTTTAGAATTATTAAATATTTCACATAAAGTAAATTTTCTTACCCAATATGAAATTCCTTTTTTATATGAAATATTCCAATCATGAGTAATTATGAATAATGGAAGAAATTTTAAAGTTAATATTATAGCATAAAAGACTTTATTTTTTGGAATGTTTTTTGCGATTAACATAAAGAATACATTTTTTTCTTTGATTTTCTCATCCATTTATTTTTTAATTTTAAATTATTGGAATTTTTGCATAAAATCAATTCTTACGAAATGAATCTGAAATAATAATTAATCAAAAGGTTTAATATAAAAATAAAAATTTTTTAATTTTTTTTTTAACACATTATTCCAAAAATGAAGAAAACATATAAAATATAAAATTAGTTCTTTAATTTTATATAAACATTAATTTTAAACAATATCATTTTTTAATTAAAATTTATATACACATAAAAATATGACAAATTAATTTATTTATTCAAAATACATCTACAATCACTTTTTTTTAATTCAGGATAAAAATCACAACTTCTTTTACTTTCATCAATAAAACTAAATAAACTCCTTCCTAATTGATTAGTAAATTTTTCTTCACCAAAGCAAATATGTAATAAAGTCTCATAAATATCATAAACAGTAACAAATTTTTGTTGATTATTTCCAATTTCATTATTATTTAATTTTAAATTTCTATTATCATAAAACATTAATAACAAAGGTAAATTTTTATCATGAATAAATTGTTCTCTAGAAAATAAAAGATGAATTCTAGGCATATGTAAACCATGATCACTAGCAATAATAATAGCAGTATTATTTAATAAATTATCATTATATAAATTAGTTAAAAAATTAGTTAAAGGCACATCTAAAAATTTTACTGTTTCACTAGTATCTTCATGACCATCCATAAAACATAATTTTAAAAATTTTTGACTTTCTTTATATTTTTCCCAAAATTGTTTTGCATATTCAATTTGAATTTCATTAACTTGTTGATTATATAATATTCTCTTACTAAAATTATTACTTCCTTTATATGAAGTTCCACCAAATTCTCTATCAAAATAATTAGGATCACAAAATAACATATTCATTTCATGATCATAAGGATATTTTTCAACATATTTAGTATAAGTTCTTGTTTTATCATTTATTATATCTGGAGAACATAAACTCAATGAAAAAGCTGTTATATAACCATTTTCTTTATAATATTTATTAAATTCTATTCCTTTATTACTTTCCATTGACATTCCATATAACATTGGTTGTACATTTATATGAGTGAATGCACCTAAAGAATGATATTTAAAAAATTGAAATACACTATAATTTTTTTTTTTTGCTTCTTTATTATTTATCATATATGATTCGAAGAATGAAAATAATTTTTTTAATCCTCTTTTAAATTGTAATCTTGATGCTGTATCTATATAGATAAATAATACATTTTTAAATAAAGAATTTGGATTTTCTAATTTTTTTCTTTCTAAAATTAATGATTCGTTTTTTATTAAATTTATTTCTAACCTGCCTTTGCCTTTTTTATTAAATATTATTCTTATTTCTGGAGTTGGGATTCCTTTATTAGGAATAAATGTTTCCATATCTACCATATTTTCAGAAACAAAAGTATTATATTCATAGTTATCTATTGGATTTTTTAATTGGTGAAATTTAACAATTGGAAAACCTAAATAATTTGATTTTTTTATTGCTTTTGGTAAATATTTAACTGCTGTTTTTTTACTATTATAATTAGTTATTCTAAATTTAGATATATTAAATTTACCGAAATAGTAATCTAATTCACATTTTTTTGGAGGATAAAATGAACATAACTCATTAGGTAATTTAATTATTTTCTCGTTATTTAAGCCATATTCATAATTAACACATTTACTTTTGATATCTGCATAAAAATGATAAATTGGGAAAAATAATAACAATGAAATTAAACATATAAAAGAAATATATTTTTTTTTTTTGAAAAATCTAAATAATAATATAATGTAATTAATAATAATAAGAAAAAAAACTAAAAATATATTAAAGAAAATAAAATTTATATGTCCATGTCTTTCTAAAGTTTCTCCTCTATCAAAATAATAAAAATAAATATAATAAATTGGAATAATATATAATAAATGGAAAAAAAAAATTTTCCCCCATAAAATTAAAGTAATGCTAATAGAAACAATTAAAGTTGAAATAATTAATAAAGAACCTAAAATCGTAAATTGAACTAAAAATTCAGTTACACAATAATTTTCTTCTCCTCCATGACAACCAATAAAAGAAATTTGATGAAATATTATTCCTATTATATTTATTACTAACATCATGAAATTTAAATTTTTAAATTTTTTCAATAATGTATTTGATGATGGAAATTTAGTGTGATATAAATGAAATAATTCTGTATTTTTAGATGATATTTCATTTTCACTTATTGTTACTTCTCTTTCTGATTTATCTTCTCTTGATTTATCTAATTCATTTTCAATTATGACACTCATTATTTTTTTAATAATTTGATTTAAATTATATTAATTTATTTTTTTATCCTATTTTTACAACTTTGTTTTAATTATATTTTTTATAAGAATTGAAAAGTAATACTTCAGAAAATGATTTATGATTAATTTTTTTTTTAACTCCAAAATTAATTTAAGGCTTTTTTTTTTGGTTTTTTAATTAGAAAAATTTAAATAAAAAAATATCTTCAATAGTTAAATTTAAAATAAAGTGGAAAAATAATAAAAATAAAATTAAAAATTTTAAATTAACCACTCTTTAACCATTAAATATATAAATTTACAAAAAAAATCAAAATAAAAAAACAAATAAAATCTCCATCCTTTATTTTTCCCCTTTATTTTCTTTAAAATTTTTTTATCATTATAAATATATAAAACCTAAAAAAATAAAATAAAGTCTAAATAATAATAAAAATTATTCATAATCAATTTCATAATCGATTTTCGGAGTTTTATAACCTTTAAGAGTTTTATTTTTTTTAATGTCTTCTTCAATTTCATTTTCTTCAATATTTTCAATATCAATGTCTTTTTCTTCATTATTTTGAGGCATAACTGAAGTCATTCTCTTAATTCTTTTTGTAAAAGGAAAATTAATTTTATCTTGATTGACTGGTTTAATTTTTCTTTGTTTTTCTTTATGACCAAAATTATTACTTTGTAATTTTAAAGAAGCATGCACTTTATCATTAATAAAAAATTGATTTTTACTTTCATTAAAATTAACTGATACTTTTTTTTGCTTTTTATTATTATCTTTATTATTATTATTATGAATAATATTATCTTCATTATTATTATTATTATTTTCATTAATATTATTCTTATTATTATTAATTATTCCTTTTTTTAAACTACTAATTGTTTTTTTAATTGGAGATTTTTTCTTTGGTTTTTCTTCTTCTTTTTCTGATAAACTTTTTTGAGAAACTGAAGAAGAATTTAAACTTGAAGAAGAAGAAGATGAATTTGAAGATGAACTATATTTCATTATTTGTATGTTTTTAATATACTCTTTTGGAACTTCAAATTTAATACTTCCCCTTAATTTTTTTGTTGTTTTTGCTTGATTTTTCCTTCTTTGAATTTCTATATTATTCTCTTCTTCTTTTTCTTTTTCATCTCCATCTTCAAATAATAATAATTTTTCTTTTGCTTTATCTTTTTTTTCCAATTTTTTTTCCCCAAAAATTAAATAATTTATTTCATCATAACAATTATCATAAATTTCATCATAATCAAATTGGAATTTTTTTAATATTTTTTTCATATATTCTTCTTTTAATTTATATTTACTTCTAACTATTCTAATGATATTCATTGCAATTACTTCACAAGGATATTTTAATGATATTGGAGATAACATTACTTTTAAAGTTATATTTTGAATATCTTCTGAAATTAATTTTGAATTTGTTATTTCTTCTCTATAAAAAACTCCAATTAAATTTAAATATTGAATAAATTCATATATTGTTGGATAACCTAAGAAATAATTTAATTTTTTAATAACTTCAATTTCACAATTATATATTTCTTCAACTGTGAAATTAAATTGCTTTGATATAGAAGTTAATTCATTATAATTTATTTCAAAAGTATCATTTTCTATAAATTTTGATGATAATAAACAACAAACTAAAATATTTAACTCAAATGATTTTTGATCTATTTCATTATTATATGCTAATATTTTATCCAAATATAAAAAAGAAGAATATAATGTTTGTCTTGAAAATTCATATTTACTTCCAAATTCTTGAATTAAAGTAAATGCTTCATTTCTTTTATCTAAATACCATTTTTGAGTATGCTGATGATATGTTGCTTTCATTTTATCTACTTTTGATATATTTAAATACATTTTTAATTCATCTAATTCTTTCCTCATTTTTTATTCAAATTTTAATATGTTATATGGTTAATTATATTAAAATTAAAATCTAAATAATAAAAATTATAAATAAACAATTTAAAAAAAATATTTCATTAAAAAAATATATTAAAAATTTAACAATAAGCAAAACTCATATCTAATTAAAACCTATTTAAAAACAATTCTTTTCTTATTATCTTTATATTATTTGAGTTTTTTTAATTATTTATGACATTTATAAATTATCTTCAGAAAAATGAGAATAATTGAAATTCTTATAAATTATAATTCTAAACAATGAACAAACTCGAATAAATTAACATTTTTTAAATTAAAAAATAAATATCTTTTAAATAAATAGAAATTATGAATAAAAGCGTAAATATATAGTAAAGAATAGATTAATACTTTTTTATTGAAAAAACAATTATATTTTTTATTTAGTTTTTTTGGATTTCTTTGTTTTTTCTTCTAAAAAAGAGGATAGACCATAATCAATTAGTTTTTTCATATCATTTTTATTTTTAACGTTTTTACATTCTAATAAATATTTATTCTCATACTTATATTTTTCAAAAAACTCTTCTTTTTTCATTCCAAATATTTGAACCATTTCTTCAAATGAAAGATTCAAAAATTGATCTACTAACTGGAAATTTTTATCTTCAGGATTTTCTTTAAATTTTTTTTGAAATACTTTTAAAACTACTTTATTATTTTCTTTCTCACAATTCTCAGTTAAAAGTTCTTTTATTTTTCTATTTAGAAGAATCATATTTAAACCTTTTTGAGTAAGTAATTTAAAATCTTTATTGACAATATTTTTATTAAATTTATAAAATTTATTAAGTTTATTTGAAAGAAGATTGTTTATTGTACAAGTTATAAATTCAATAGAATGTACTTTAATTTGTTTATAAATATTATCATATCTGAGTTTATTTTTTTTTTTGTTATTGTTTATTCTGTTTCTTTTTTTTTTAACTAGAGTTGTATAATCTATATCTAATGTTTTAGATATTTCATTTTTATATTCTTCATTTCCGTTATTTAATTTTTCTGAATTTTTTTCTTGATTATTTAATCTTTCATTTAATTCTTTAATTTCTTTTTCACATTTATCTTTTTTATCTTCAATATTTTTTTCATAATTTTTTTTTTGATTTTCTAAATTGTTTTCTGAATTTTCTATTAATACATGAATATTATTTATATCATTTTTGCTATTATTAATAATTTGGCTATCATTTTTATCTTTTATATTTTTAATTCCACTTTCTAAAATTGAAATATTAGAAGAAAATTCAGTATTAACATTTTTAACATGATTATTTTCATTATTTAATTGATTATTTTTTATTTTTTCATCTTTTAACTTACTTTCCAATTTTTCTATTGTTTTATAAGATTTAATTAAATTTTGTTCCCATAAACTATTTTGAATACTATATTTTTCTTCCCATTGAACATTATCATTATACAATAATTGAATTTCATTTTCTTTTTCTTGAATCATATCTTCATTCTTTTTTATTATATTATTTTTTTCAATTATTTTATCAGTTAATTCTTGTATTTTTGCATTTTTTATTTTTTCTTTTTCAGAAATATTAATATTTTTTAATC
>JAEEGK010006948.1_pt1 | contig 27082 bp, 19 predicted proteins | sample 8958771 | NCBI WGS metagenome assembly JAEEGK01 (sample SAMN16246547, study PRJNA631951) | gut metagenome | biome: gut microbiome; feature: rumen; material: SC-attached | host: Bos | place: Iran: Karaj | collected 2018-10 | reverse complement strand
TGTACGGCACGCAGCTCCTATGGGTGCTGGCCATCAGCGCATTCTTTACCTGGGTGATGACGGAGGCCTACGGGCGCTTCGGAGTCGTGACGGGGGATACCGCCATCCACGGAGTCAAGAATAATCTCCGGGGAGGGAAGGTCTGGGCCGTGATATTGATAGCCGGCCTGGTGGTAAGCCAGTGGATAAGCCTTTCCAGCATACTCAACATCACCTCGAACGCCGTGGCGGAAGTGCTCTGCCTGTGCATCCCATCCATCTCCGAAGCGTCTTCCTACTGGATAGTGCTGGGGATGGCGGTGCTGATAGCGGGGACGGTCTGGTTCGTGCTCAACCGGGGGAATTACGGTTCTTTCGAGAAGATACTCTCGGTGCTGGTGACCCTGATGGGTCTGGCTTTCATAATCTCGATGTTCATCGAGGTCCCTTCTCCCGGAACCATAGCCCGGGGATTCGTGCCTTCCATCCCGGACAGCGCGGATGCCCGCCTGTTCATAGCGGCGTTCGTGGGCACTACGATGTCCTCGCCTACCTTCGTAATCCGTCCTATGCTGGTGAAGAGCAAGGGATGGGGACCTTCCGACCGCAGGACCCAGAGCCGCGATGCTGCCGTGAGCGCCTCGCTGACCTTCATCATCAGCGCATCGATAATGATCTGCGCCGCCGGCGTGCTCTTCTCCCGGGGGATAAGCGTGGAGAAGGTGCTGGATATGATCTATGTGCTGCAGCCCATTGCCGGCCGCTTCGCGGTGGCAGTGTTCGTGGTAGGCCTGCTCAGCGCCGGCCTGTCTTCCATCTTCCCTATAATGATGCTCGCGCCCGAACTGATCAGCGATTACAGGGAGGGGGAGATGCGCACGGGCACTCCGCTCTTCAAGATACTCACCGCAGCCGCCGCTCTCGCAGGTCTTACCATCCCCATACTCGGCACAAGCCCGGTGATTACCCAGATAGCCTCGCAGGTTACCCTGGTGTTCGTGCTTCCGCTGGTAATCATCCTGATGCTGGTGCTCATAAACAAGAAGGAGCTTATGGGAGATGCCCGCCCCGGCCTTCCCTTCAGCATACTGATGGCCCTGGCCTTCGTTTTTGCCTGCGTAGTCTCCTATACCGGTGTGATATCCCTGGGGAAACTTCTGTAGCGGATTGTGGAAAAAATGTGGATTTATTTTTTCCGTATTCTTGACTCGTTTTAAGAATTGCCGTATATTTGTATCCCGATTGCTCTAATCGGGTTTTTTTATGTCCAGTACTCTACGCAATGCAAGCCTTCATTATGTCGGCTCGCAGCAAGACACAAGCATATACGAACTGCGCGCTCTGCAGTTCCTCAACAGGTATTTCATTATAAGCGGGGCAGGGACCCGTCATCTGATGGCCTCCCCTGAAGTAGTAGGATTCGACTCCTATTCAGCAATGCTCCCCGAAACTGTCGCCGCCCTCCGTTACCTTTTCCCTTCTGGTTCGGAGGGCGACGTCGATATACTCACCATCCTCCGCGGCGGCCTTAACTATCCTATAGAAGAGGCCTGCCATCAAGTCGGCGTGAGGGTGAGGGATATGCACTTCGTTTCCTGCGAACGTACTATCGAGGACCACGTAATCACCGGCCTCGACATCAAGTACGAAAAACTCCGCATTACCCGCGACCGCACCCTGGTCATAGGCGACATCATCGCCACCGGCGATACCCTCCGGCTATGTCTCGACCAGGTGCTGGACCGCTTCCGCCGTAAGGGCGGCAGCATCCGCAAGATAATCTTCTTCACTATAGGCGGCACGCGCGCGATTCCTCTTATGGAGAGGATGACCGAGCGCATCTGTGCCTACTTCCCTGAATTCGAGGGCTTCCAGTGCTTCTTCTACGAAGGAATCTTCTCCGTGTATAAGGACAAGGGAGTCAGCGGAATCAACGTGCCCGACATCGATTTCGGATGGAACGACGGTGTGGTTTCCCCCGAATTCCGCAAGTATGTAATGGAGCATCAGGATGCCCTGTTCGAAAAATGCATCATCTACGATGGTGGTGCCCGCCGTTACGAGATCCCCGTGCACTTCGAGGAGGTGCTCGATTACTGGAAGGGGATGCTCGAAAGGGCGGACCAGATCGATATGCAGGCCCTGGTGAACGAGAAGCTTGGTTATGAAGGCCCCCTCGACTACTCGGTGTGGCTGCTGATGACCAATCTCGGCACCCTTCCCCAGGAAGGGCTCCAGCAGATATGGGAGGCGGAACAGGAGCTCTGCCGCAAGGCATCTTCGATGTCGCTCAAGGAGCTGGCGGAACGCAGAATCTATGAAATAACCCAAATATCCAGGAATTATGAGTAAACAAAAATTCGACGTGGACTACACCTCGCAGGCTGTAGACCGTGCAGGGCGCAAGAGCACCCTCAGTATGTTCATGGTGATGCTTGGCTTCACCTTCTTCAGTGCAAGTATGTGGGTCGGACAGAATCTGGCCGCAGGCTTGAATTTCAGCGGTTTCGTATGGGCTCTCATCCTCGGCGGCCTCATCCTGGCTGCCTACACGGGATCTCTCGGCTACATCGGAGCGGAGAGCGGTCTGTCCCTGGACATGCTTGCACGCAGGAGCTTCGGTTCCAAAGGCAGCTGGCTTCCCAGCGCAATGATCAGCTTCACCCAGATCGGTTGGTTCGGAGTCGGTCTTGCCATGTTCGCCATCCCTGTAGCCAAGGAGCTTCTCGGCCTCGAGGTCACTCCTGACTACATGCCTTGGCAGGGCTATCTGCTGGTTCTCATCGCAGGTATCCTGATGACCGGCAGCGCCTACTTCGGAATCAAGAGCCTCACCATCATCAGCTACATCGCCGTTCCCGCAGTGGCAATCCTCGGTACCGTAGCAATGGTAATGGCCGTCCATAAGGGAGACCTCGGCCTCGTGGAGCAGTTCAACCTCGGCACCAAGAACCTCGGCATCATCGCCGGTGCAGGCCTTGTGGTCGGAAGCTTCGTGTCCGGTGGTACCGCAACCCCTAACTTCACCCGTTTCGCCAAGAGCGGCAAGGTGGGTCTCTGGACCACGGTCATCGCCTTCTTCATCGGCAACAGCCTTATGTTCTGCTTCGGCGCCGTTTCCAGCATCTACGTAGGTGGTAACGACATCTTCGAGGTTATGCTCAACCTGAACCTCTTCTACCTCGCAGTGCTCGTGCTCGGCCTGAACATCTGGACCACGAACGACAACGCCCTCTACACCGGCGGTCTCGGCCTCAGCAACATCTTCGGTCTCAGCAAGAAAGCTATGGTCCTCATCTCCGGTCTCGTCGGCACCATCGCCGCAGTGTGGCTCTACTGGAACTTCTGCGGCTGGCTGAACGTTCTCAACTGCACCCTTCCTCCCGTCGGTATCATCCTCATCCTCAGCTACTTCCTCGACAGGAAAGCTTACCTTGCCGATACCGTGGAGATCAAGACCGTCAACTGGTTCGCAGTTGCCGGCGTGGTGCTCGGTGCCGTCGTCGCCAACCTCGTCCACTGGGGCTTCCCTGCCATCAACGGTATGGTAGTCGCTGCTATTTGCTACTTCTGCGGCAGGCTCATCTGCAAGAAGTAATGTAAGTCTGATACTCGAATAAACATAATGCCTGTCCGATACAAGGACAGGCATATTTTTTTTCTTTGCAGATGATGTCCGGCCCTGCCGCTAGAACGACAGCCTGAAGGAGAGCCCTGTTACGGGACGGAGATCACCTGCGCTGCTGCCAATTCCATAGGAAGGAGCGGCGTTGGCGAAGAAAGGCTGTACGTCGAACTGCACATTGCCGGCATAGCCGGAATGACGCAAATCCTGATGGTACATATTCTTGACCTTGGCCACGCGTACGGCATCGACGATGCTGCATACTTTGACCACGGTGGCGCTCAGACGCAGAAGGGCGCTGATCCCGGAATAAGACACGTGATAGCCATTGTCGAAATCCAGTTCATCGGCGGTGCTCCAGGCAAGCAGACGGAATCCCCAGTACAGACCGAAGTATCCGGCAGCGCGCCCCCATTCACCATCGATTCCCTGACCCAGGCCGGTGAAGAAGAAACTGCACCATCCGGCAGTGCTGGGGTTGTAAGGATCGTGGCGGGAGGGTATGTACGCCCTGTGGTCGTACCAGTTCTTGTACTCGTCGTACGACATTCCCGGGCGGGCGAACGAAGACCAGGCGGGCTCTTCTTCGACCGGGACTGCGGGCGCATTGATGCCCTCCAGGACCTTCTGCCCTTCAGGATAGACTACGCAGCGGCCGTCGTTATAGCGCACCATCAGCACGTCCGAATTGTCGATTTCGTAAAGATGATCGGCCGTATCCTTCCAGTATTTGAAAAGGATACGGTCGTTATCTGTAGATTGTATGATGGCAAGGATGTCGGTGCCATCGAAGCGTGTTATGACGTCCTGTGCCTTGGATGTAAAGGCTGCGAGGAATGCAAAAGCAACAATAAATAACTTTCTCATACCTGCAGCCAATACAAAAACCGTGACAAAATCATTCTCCCACGTGGAAAGCCACGCGTAGTTCTTCGATTTCGGAATCGGTAATGGGATTCAGCTTGCCGACGGGGGCGGCCATTATCAGCGAACGGGCACTGAAATCGGCGACTTCCAGACGGTCGAAAGTGTTGATGAGCTTATCTCCCGTAACAACGACGGAATCATTCTCGAACATCACGCAGGGAGTCTTGCTGAACGCCTCCGCCACCTTCTTGAGGTCGTCGTACTGACTACCGAAGGGGAACTTGGGCACATCCTGCAGGAAGATCCAGCTCTCGGGGATGGTGCGCACGTCGAACTTCTCGTCGGTGCAGCAGTATCCCATAAGCGAAGGGGTCTGGGTGAGGATTATGGAATTGATCTTGGGATAGCGCTTGTAGAGCTCGTAGTGTAGGGCGACGCTGCGGCTGGCTATCTTGCCTGCCTCTATCATACCGTCCTTCACCTGCACTATGTCGTTGGGCTCGAGATCCCATCTCTGCACGTCGGCGGGGGTGATCAGGAAGTCGTTCCCCCTCCAGCGCACGGAAGCGGTGCCGTAGGATGAGCTCATCAGCCCCTGGCGGCAGGCCCTGCGGACGATTTCGCAGATTTCGGTGCGTATGGCCCTTTCGTCGGAGGGATGCTCCACGTTCATGAAGTTCTGGAAACGGTTGTTCACGGCCTGGGCGTGATGCTGTATCTGGGCCTCGGTGAGATAGCGGGGCGTGCCCAGGGTATCCGCGTTCAGTATGGTGCGGGCGCAGAGTTCGAGGGTCTCGAAGCGCTGGTAGGCATCCGCGATATCCTCTCCCATCAGCACGACGCCGTGGTTCTCCATTATCACCGCCTTGTATTCCGGGTTCTTGGCGAACTCGCCTGCGATCTTCTCGCCCAGCAGTTCGCTGCCGGGGAGGGCGTAGGGCGCGAATCCCACCGGCCCGCAGACTCCGTGGGCCTGGGGGATGATGGAAGTGTCGGGAACCTTGTGGGTGATGCTGAAGGTCACCAGTCCCGGAGGATGGGCGTGGATGACGCTGTGCATTCCGGGGCGCATCTTGTAGAGGGCCTTGTGGAAAGGATACTCGGAAGATGGCTTGTGCGGGCCTATGATGCTGCCGTCGGCCTTGACGCACATTATGTCTTTAGGGGTGAGGGATCCTTTGTCGATACCGGCGGGAGTGATCCATATGTCCCCGTTCTCATCGAGGATGGAGACGTTTCCTCCCGAGGTAGTGGTCATCCCGCTGCGATAGATCATGCCGATGATCAGCGTGATCTGCTCGGCGGGATGCATCAGTTTTACGTCGAGTTGTTTCATAAATTTTCTGCGTTGGCAAGAAGATAGTTTTCCGCCTCTACGCTCCAGAGGCCGTTGTTGGCTTTGCAGATACGGTCGAGCTCGTCGTACACGGGCTTGCCTACCTTGCCGAAGTCTGCGATGGCGGTGAGGGGCATTTTGACGTGTGTATAAATCAGTTTCTTTCCTCCTGGTATGGAGGTAAGGTTCAATGTAGTGTCGATGACGGCGTTAAGTCCTCCTACGTGGGTGACCAGTCCGGCGGGATCCAGGCCCTTTCCCATCATCTCCAGGGCCTCCTTCATATCGTTGGTGTTGCCGCCGCTGGTGCCCACCACGTGGGTGGAGGCATAGTGGACGTTGTAGAAGTTGAAGGGGGCTTTGAATGGCGCCTTGGAAGGGCCGGAGAAGAAGTTCAGGCAGCCGTCGTATGCGAGGATGTCGTCGGCCTGTTCCACCACGGAAGGTACCGGGGCCATTACCACGACCTCGTCGTATCCGCTTCCGCCTGAGATTTCCATAAGCTCCGCGACCGGATTCTCCATCGCTCCGGTATTGACATAGCGGAGCTCTATGCCGCGGGACTTGGCATATTCCACGGTGTAGAGGCTGGCGGCGCGGTCCAGGCGCTCCTGGTTGATGTCGGTAACCACGAAAAGCGCCGGCCTGCGGTCCTCGCGGTGCAGTACGTAGTTGATGCAGGCAAGGCCCATGGGCCCCACTCCTGCCAGCAGCGCGAGCTTGCCGCCGTCCTTGATTTCCATGCTATGGTCGTAGGTGCCCGGCTTCACGTGGTAGCAGGCGTGCATTGCGCCTATCACGCAGGACAGGGGCTCGGCCAGGGATGCGGGATAGAATCCTTCTCCTTTGTAGGGAAGCAGACATCCGGTCTCCATCACTTCGTTGGGGATGACCACGTAGGTGGCGTCTCCTCCCACATATTGATATGAATATCCCGGTGCGCTGAGAACTCCCACGGGGCCTCCTTCGTAGAACATTGCGGGCTGTATGGAGAATTTGTCCCCCTTCTTGAAACGGCCCTGCCATTTGCTGCCTACTTCCAGGATTTCTCCCGCGAACTCGTGGCCTACTATCACGGGCTTCTCCGCTATGTCGCGGGGAACCCTCTTGTGGGTGTCTGCCTGATGCGCAGCCTTGTAAGTGGACATACAGATGCTGTCGCTGACGACCTTCGCAAGGATTTCGTCCTGCTTGATAGAGGGAAGCTCGAATTCCTCCAGCCTCAGGTCATCTTTTCCATAAAGTCGTACTGCTTTGGTTTTCATATGGCGTCTTTCTAGGTTACGATAACATTACCTGGCCGCCCGTGACCGGGATGGCCTGTCCGGTTTCGCCGGTCTGCTCAATGGCGTAGAGTATTGCCTTGGTGACATCCGCCGGAGTGCATCCCTTGTGCATAGGGACCTTCGACAGATAATACTCCTTGACATCCTCCACGGTCTTGGCCCCCGGAACCTTGCCGGCCTTGAGATACTGCACATACAGGCCCTTTTCCGGATCGCTCCAAAGCGGGCCGTCCAGGAAGTTGCCCGGGCAGATGCTGTTGACCTTGATGCGGTAAGGGGCAAGTTCCAGGGCGAAGGACTGCGTGAGGCCTATACCTCCGAACTTGCTTCCTGCGTATGCGAAATTGGCCTTGCTGCCTTCCAGTCCGCTCTTGCTGTTTATCTGGATGATATCCGCGAAGTATCCGGGATCCACGGCCGTCTGCAGCTTCATCACGTGCTGGGCCACCTTGGCGCAGTAGAAGTATGCGTTGTAGTTTATCTTGGTCACGAACTCCATATTCTCGGGCGTCATTGCCTCCAGGTCTCCTGCGCGCACTACGCCAGCGTTGCTCACGAATGCGTCCAGGGCACCGAAATTCTTTATGGTTTCGGCAATCAGGCCATTCAGGCTGTCGAGATCCGCCACGTTGGTCTTCACGAAAATGACGCGGTTGTTCCTGCAGATTCCGCTGAGCGCCTCGGCCGTTTTCTCGCCGGTCACGTCGTTGAGGTCCGCCACCACTATGTTGGCTCCCTCCTTCACCAGTTCCCTGGCTATGCCCTCGCCGAAGCCCTGGGCTGCGCCGGTAACTATGATAGTCTTTCCTTCCACACGGCCTGCGGATGCTCCTGCCGCCACCTTGCGGCGGTAGTTCTCTACCTCCCAGTTGTCTATGAAGTCTATCCACTTCTGTTCCATCGGGTGCTGCCCGCCGAAAGCCTGGGCCCCGGCCGCGACCTTCATGGCATCCAGGAACACCTCGGTGATTATGCCGGCGTTCCTGGCATTGTCGCCCACGGCCACCAGGCCTATGCCCTTGATGAGGATGACCTTGGGAGTGTGGCCGTAATTGGAGATGTATTCCTCGATTGCCTTTTCGGCATTTGCAGTATCCTCAAGCCAGATATAGTGGCTCTTGCAATATACTATGATGTCCGGGGTGAACGGCGCGGCCACTTTCCTGAAGCCGGCCTCGCTTTCGGTAAATTGGTCGGTCAGGGCGTTCTTGGTGACCCTCAGCGTCTTCAGCCCGCGCCCTCCACGGCTCAGTATCTGGCGGATGGCCGGAATGGATTCCACCATAATATTGGCAGGTGCGCTGTCGGCAGGTTGCCCCTCTGAAACCGCTGCCACCCTCGGCATGCTAAGAGGGGGGACCGCGTCAGCGGTGGGGTCGAGCGGATGCGAGACGGTTGAGGAGGGACAACCTGCCGCAGCGCTCAAAATGTCGATAATATCATTGTATATGCCATCTATTTCGGCTACAGAGTCGGCGCCGACGAAGACGCCGTGGTTCTGCAGGAAGATCACCTGCGGCTCGGCGCCTCGGGCGGCTTTGTAAGCCTGAATCTCGTCATAGACCTTCTTGAAAAGGGTATAGCCGGGATCGCAATACGGGATGTAGAGAGCATCGGGGAACAGTTCCTTGCACTTGGCTTCTGCCTGCTGCGAGCACATAAGCGCGTTGACTGCAGTGGGATGCAGATGTACCACGAATGCAAAGCCTATTGCATCGTGCATCGAAGTCTCCACCGAAGGGCGGCGGTCTTTAGTGATGCAGGCAGCCGCAAGGTCTTCTTTCACCTGGGCTTCGCGCTCGGCGGTATCGGCGCTGTAGGTCTTGGTGCCCATAGGATTCAATTTGGCGCGGTCCAGCACGGCAAATCCGTCTTCGCCTATGGTGGCAAGGGCATGCCCGCTGGCCTTTACCCAGAGACGGTCGGCGGTCTTGAAGGAAGTGTTGCCTCCTCCGGCAATCACGAAACGTGAATCGGACCCGTACCTGCGGGAAACCTCTATCAATTGCTCGATTTCTTTCATTTCTTGGCTTTCTGATGTTCGATGATGGCGCAGGCTCCGCGGTAGTTGATGGCTTTCAGTTTGTCGGAAAGCTCCGCCGCATCGCGGGTGCGCAGTTTCACCGGCTCCATCGCCGGCGTATTGTGTTCGGAACCGAAGCTCACTATGAAGCCTTCGTCTTCCAGATATCCGGCATAGCTCTCCAGCACCGCGGTGGTATTGCGGGTGGTGATGAACTCCGCCGAATGGATTCCGCGGCGTTTGAGTATGTCCGCCGCTTTCTGCAGGTCTGCCTCGAAATCGGTGAAATTCCCTTTGGCATCATCTCCCAGGAAGGGATAGGTGGGGATGCCTCCGGCCGCCTCGATAATGTGCTGGACGGTTTCCATAGGCAGGAAGGCCTTGGGATCTTCCGGCACGAACGCCGCACCGCCGGCCTTCAGCAGGCGGCTGCGTATTTCATTTTCCATAGCTGCGATGTCGTTCACATCCGACTTCGCCGGCGCTCCAAATATCTTCTCGTACACTTGAGTGGCGGAGACTCCGGCAATCGCCATGCGAAGAGCCTTGGCCAGGTGACGTTCGCGGATGGAACCGCGTGTCAATTCGGCGGCTATCTTTGCAAAGTCGAGCCGGATATCAACGCCGACGGCCGCCAGATGGGCGTTCAACTTCGCGCACATCCTCTCCACCTGGGCATTGGACTCCGCCCGCACGGCCTGCAGCAGCCTGAGAGGCTCTCCGCTCAGCGTGACGGGATAGGCCAGACCCTTGCCACTGATGTAGGTGCGCCCCGGATTGTTGGGGTCGTTCACCCTCAGGCCAGCAGCCTGGTCCTCGGCGTTGAGGGAGATGAATTCTATGCCGAAGATGGGCTCCAGGCCGCGTTCGGCGCAGCCTTCCTTCCATTCCCGGTATCCGTCGGTCGAATAGAAATCATTGATTCCCACGACCTTGACATCCTCCGCGGCCGCCCTGTCCAGCGCCTCGTCTATCGACTTGAAGGCGCTGAAAGAGTAGGGGGTATGCAGATGGCAGTTGACGTTGACCATAGGCTAGACACCTTTCTTGGCACGGATGATCTGCTGGGCGGCGGTGAAATTGCCCGTAGGCACGTAGCCCGGCAGCGGCACCATCTTCTCGTTGATTATATCCAGGAACCATTCGGGCTGGGGGAAGAAGGCTTCTTCCAGCTCGTGGCAAGGAGTGATCCAGTTGCGGGAGCCAAGCACTGCGGGGGCTGCGTCGAGGTAGTCGAAGCAGAGGTCCGCGATGTTGGCCGCAAGGTCGTTGAGGAAGGAACCGCGCGCGGAAGCATCTCCCGCAATGATTATGCGGCCGGTCTTCTTGACGGATTCGATGACCTTCCCGTAGTCGAAGGGAACGAGGCTGCGGGCATCGATCACCTCGGCCTCGAGGCCATACTTCTCCTTGAGCATATCCGCCGCCTTGAGCGCACGGTAGAGGGTTGCGCCTATGGTGAGGAAGGTGACATCCTTGCCCACGCGCTTGACATCGGGTTCCCCGATTGGAATCTCATAATATCCTTCCGGAACTCCACCCTCGTGGAACTGCTCGCCTATGCCGTAGAGTCGCTGGCTTTCGAAGAAGATGACGGGATCCGTGCCCTGCAGAGCGCTGTTCATAAGGCCCTTAGCATCGTAGGGAGTAACGGGGAAGACCACCTTCAGGCCGGGTATGTGGGTGCAGAGGGAGGTCCAGTCCTGGGAGTGCTGTGCGCCGTATTTGCTGCCGACGGAAACGCGCACTACCACGGGCATCTTGAGGATGTTTCCGGACATTGCCTGCCACTTGGGAAGCTGGTTGAAGATTTCGTCGCCGCAGCAGCCGAGGAAGTCGCAGTACATAATCTCGGGAATCACGCGGCCGCCGCACATCGCATAGCCGATGGCGGTGCCGATGATGGCCGCCTCGGCGATGGGGCTGTTGAACAGACGGTGGTAGGGGAGAGCCTCGGTAAGCCCGCGGTACACGGCGAAGGCGCCGCCCCATTCGCGGTTCTCCTCGCCATAGGCGACGAGGCTGGAATCCTTGTAGAAACGGTCCACAACGGCCTCGAACACGCCGTCGCGGAAGTTGTACAGCTTCATGCTGCTCACCGGCTTGCCCTCCGCATCGAGGTAGAAGCGGGATTTGCCTGCTATCTGCTTCACGCGGGGATTCTCCTCCAGAGGCATCAGTACGTCGGGCTTGGCATCGCCGAAGGAATCCACGCTGCCATTGGAGTACATCATATCTCCCAGGAGCTCATTGTCTTTCACGAGGTCCATGCGGGGGGAGATGACAGGGTCGATGGCGAGCTTGTACATCTCGAAGATGGTCTCCTTCATCTTGGCCTGGATGGCGTCCAGGTCCTTCTGGGTGGCAACGCCTGCTTCTATCAGCTTCTTTCCGAATGCGATGATGCAGTCCTCGGCCTCCCAGGCGGCGATTTCCTCCTTGGTGCGGTAGGAACTCTGGTCCGACGGGGAGTGGCCGCTGTAGCGGTAGGTCACTACGTCCAGCAGGGCCGGGCCTTCCTTCTTTTCGAGCAGGGCCTTCTTGCGGCGGAATGCGTCGATTACCGCGAGGGGATCATATCCGTTCACGCGTTCTGCGTGCCAGGCTTCGGGGTTGAATCCTGCACCCAGGCGGGCGGGGAAGGTATATACCATAGTTTCTCCCTTGGTCTGTCCGCCCATCGCGTACTGGTTGTCCATAACGTTGATGAGCACCGGCAGGCCGCCTTTCATATCACCCTCCCAGAGGGTATGGAACTGGTCCATGGATGCGAAGGTCATGCCTTCGAGCACGGGGCCGCGGGCCATTGCGCCGTCGCCGAGGTTGGCGACCACAATGCCCTTCTTGCGGTTGACTTTCTTGTAGAGGGCCGCACCTACGGCTATGGATCCGCTTCCTCCCACGATGGCATTGTTGGGATAGATGCCGAAGGGAGTGAAGAAGGTGTGCATGCTGCCGCCGAGTCCCTTGTTGAAACCGGTGGTGCGGGCGAAGATCTCTGCTATGGCTCCGTAGATGAGGAAGCGCACTCCGAGTTCCTTGGTGTCCTTGCCGGTGTAGCCCTTCTTGGCGACCTCCAGGGTGGCACCGCCCCAGAACTCTTCCATAATCTTCTTGAGTTCCTTTTCGGGGAGTATCTGGATGCTGCGCAGGCCTTTGGCGAGGATTTCGCCGTGGCTGCGGTGGCTGCCGAAGATGAAGTCGTCGGTGTCGAGGTTGTAGGCCATACCCACGGCCGCGGCCTCCTGGCCTGCGGAGAGGTGGGCGGGACCGGGATTGTTATATTCCACGCCATTGTATCCGCCGGTGGTCTTGACAAGGTTCAGCATTGTCTCGAACTCGCGGATGGTGAACATATCGCGGTAGATGCGGAGGAGGTCCTCCTTGGTGAAATTCCCTTCCTTGAGTTCGTCCTTGACGGACTTCTTGTACTGCATTACGGGAATCTCCGGGAACTTGATCTCGTGCTCCTGCGGGCGCAGGGTGACTTCCGGATCGATGTAAAGAGCTTTTGGCATAGGTTAGTGTATTGAAAATGCGGTTTCTTTGATTATTTCGGATACGGTAGGGTGGGGGAATACCACCTCTTTGAGCTGCTCGAGGGTCATCTCCTGCTCGATTGCGATGCAGGCGCTGTGGATGATCTCGGAGCAAGGGTTGCCCAGCATATGGACGCCCAGCACTTCGTGGTACTTGGCGCCGACTATTATCTTGCAGATGCCCTCGCCGCGCTCGTTCTCCGCGACGAAGCGCCCGGAGTAGGCCATGGGCAGCTTGACCACCTTGTAGTCTATGCCCTGCTTCTTGGCCTCTTCCTCGGTGATGCCTGCGCCGGCTACCTCGGGATTGGTATAGACCACGCCGGGGATTGCGTTGTAGCGCATATGGTCTTTCTTGCCGAGAATGTCGTTCACGGCCACCTCGCCCTCGCGGGATGCGGTGTGGGCAAGCATCGAGAATCCGGTGACATCTCCCGCGGCATAGACGCCGGGTATGTTGGTGCGCATGTGTTCATCTACCTTTATGCCGTAGGGACGGCCGGCAGGGTTGAGGGCAAGCTCCACGCCCAGGTTCTCCAGGCCGAAGCCCTGAAGGTTGGCACGGCGGCCGACGGATACCAGTATCTTGTCGCCGCTGACGCGCTGGGTATTGCCTTCGGGATCTTCATATACGACGGTATTGCCTTCGATGCCTGTAACCTTGCACTTGAGGCAGAACTGAATGCCCTTCTTCTCGTACTGCTTCTGGAGCATCGCGCTGATTTCGTCGTCGAGGGGACCGAGTATCTTGGGGAGCATCTCCACTACGGTCACCTTGCTGCCCAGGGTGCTGTAGAATGCGGCGAACTCCATACCTATGACTCCGCCGCCTATGACCACGAGTTCCTTGGGCTGTTCGGTGAGGGAGAGGATTTCGCGGTTGGTGACTATCACGTCGCCGGCTTCCTTGAGCCCGGGGAAGGGAGGAACTGCCGCTTCGGAACCGGTGCAGATGAGCAGGTTCTTGGCGGTGTAGATTTCTTCGCCGGCCTTGACGGCTATGCCTTCGGCTCCGCGGCCCTGGATCTCGGCGCTTTCCGCCACCACGGTGACCTTGTAGGCCTTCATCGCCGCGCGCACTCCTGCGACCAGTTTCTTGACGACCTTGTTCTTGCGCTCGACGATTTCGTCGTAGCGGAAGCTGGCGTTGTCGGCATAGACGCCGTAATGGTCGCCATTCTTGGCATAGTTGTAAACCTTCGCGCTGTAGAGCAGGGTCTTGGTGGGGATACATCCTTCGTTGAGGCATACTCCTCCGAGGCTCTTGCGCTCGAACAACACAACGTTAAGGCCTTCGGCACCGGCCCTCTCGGCGGCAACATATCCGCCCGGGCCTCCGCCGATAATCGCTAAATCAAAAATCTGTTCCATATCTTATAAATCTATTTCCAAGTTTTCGATCTCCGTCGCCACGGCTTTCAGGAACCTCGTAGCCTGCCCGCCGTCGATGGCGCGGTGGTCGTAGGTGAGGCTGAGGCCCAGGTAAGGCACGAACTCCACCTTGCCATCTTCCATCTTGGGGCGGAGGGTCATTGTACCTACGCCCAGGATCGCGCTCTGAGGCACGTTGATGATGGGGGTGAACCACTCGACTCCGAATCCGCCCAGGTTGGAAACCGTGAAGGATGCGGCCTCGCTGGCGAGGAGGTCGGGGTTGATGCTGCCCTTCTTGCAGTCGTCGGCAAGTTTTTTCAGGGCCTTGCTGAGTTCGCTTATGCTAAGGTTCTCGGAGTTCTTTACGCAGGGGACCATCAGGCCGCGCTCGGTATCCACGGCGCAACCTAGGTTGACGGTCTTGAATATGCGCATCGCATCGCCGAGGCAGTGGGAGTTGACTTCGGGGAACTTCTGCAGGGCCTTGATGACCGCGAAGCAGACGAAGTCGTTTATGGTGATGTTAGCGTCGACCTTCCCTTCCTCGAGGGCCTTCTTGGCCTTTTTGCGGAGGGCCTGCAGCTTGCGGGCGTCGGCACCTAGCATATGGGTGAGCTGGGCGGTGTTCTGCAGGGAGTTGTACATGCTCTTGGCTATCAGCTTGCGCATGTTGCTCATCTTCACCGTCTCGAACTCGGTACCTTCGCCGGGGATGTCGGTATGGTTGGGTTTCCAGACTTTAAGGTCGCCGGCTTTCACGGTGCCCGCCAGGCCGCTGCCTTCGCCGGGGATGAGTCCGCCTTCGGCCATCTTCGCCTTGGCCAGGCCGCTGAGTCTGCCCTGGGCCGCCGCTGCCGCGAGCACGTCGCGCTCGATGATGCGCCCGCCGGGACCGCTCCCTGCCACGGCGTCGAGATTGACGCCCTTCTCATCCGCGAGTTTGCGTGCGCGGGGGGATGCGGGCGCTCCGGGAATTGCGGCTGCGGAGGGACTTGAACCCTCTGAAACTGTCTCGCTTCGCTCGACCCCACCGTTCGCTGCGCTCACGGTCCCCCCTCTTACAGTGCCGAGGGTGGCATGAGTTTCAGAGGGTTCAGTCCCTCCGGCAGCACCTTTTCCGGCATCGCCATTTGCGGCGCTAGGAGCGAATTCGGCGAAGGATTCGCCCGGCTCTCCGATTACCATCACATTGCTGAGGCACGGGATCTCGTCGCCGTCCTTGTAGAAGATGGCGAGCACCGTTCCTTCGACCTGCGACTCCTCCTCGAAGGTCGCCTTGTCGGTTTCGTAGCCGAAAAGGACATCGCCGACCTTGACGCTGTCACCAACCTTTTTCTTGAACTCGGAGACGATGCAGCTCTCCACGGACTGGCCCTGCTTGGGCATTATTACGACTTGTGCCATTATGTGTTATTAGTGTAGTTCCTATTTAAACACAACAAAATTACTTACAATCCTGCTCAACTGCAAATTATGATCATGCTGAAATATTTGAAATTTGGCAATAGGATTGTGAATTTTGCTGAAATTACTAAATTTGCGGAAACAAATCTCGAAATGAGTAACAAAGTAGTCATTTTTTCTGCTCCGTCCGGGTCGGGCAAGAGCACTGTCGTGAACCATATACTCGGCCTTCATCCTGAGATGGAATTCTCGGTTTCGGCCACATCCAGGGCTCCTCGCGGGAGCGAAAAGGACGGCGTGGAATATTACTTCCTCAGCGCGGAGGAATTCCGCAGCAAGATAGAGGCCGATGCCTTCGTGGAATACGAACAGGTTTATACCGACCGCTATTACGGAACTTTGAAAAGTGAAGTCGAACGCATCTGGGCGAAGGGGCACGTGATCATCTTCGACGTGGACGTGAAGGGCGGAGTGAATCTCAAGAAATATTTCGGTGACGCAGCGCTTTCGGTGTTCATCAAAGCCCCCTCGGTGGAGGCTCTGAGGCAGCGCCTGATCGGCCGCGGGACCGACTCTCCAGAAGCTATCGCGGAGAGGGTGGCGAAGGCAACCGAGGAGCTGACATATGAAGACAAGTTCGACTATGTGCTTGTGAATGACGACCTTGAGGCCGCTTTCTCGGATGCCGAGAGGGTGGTCGACGAATTCCTCTCGAAATGAAAATCGCAGTCTATCCAGGATCCTTCGATCCCCTGCACATAGGGCATAAGGCCATTCTGGAATACCTCACCGAAGAGGGTGGGTACGACTGCACATATCTTATAGTATCTCCCCAGAATCCCTTCAAGGACCCCTCCAAAGCCCTGAATGCCCGCAAGCGCTACGAGGCTGCCTGCGAGGCGGTGGCCCGGCATCCGGAACTGAAGGTGAAGGTGGATGATATCGAACTGGGGATGGATCCTCCGAACTATACCATCCGCACCCTGGATGCCTTGAAGGCCCGGGAGCCGGAGAACGATTTCACCCTGGTGATGGGCGCCGACAATCTGGAGGGCCTGCCGCGCTGGCGCTGTTCGCGGAGGATTCTTTCGGACTATGATGTAATAGTATATCCCCGCCGTGGCTACGACAGCGCCGAGTTGCTGGCGATACTCCAGGAACACTGCCGCAAGCGCCATATCCGCTGCCACGTTACTTTGATAAATGCTCCGCTGGTGGACATCTCGTCCACTGACATCAGGCACGCTCTTACCCGCGGAGGGGATGTGTCCGGATTCTTGATGTAAAATAAAGTATTGTTATGAAGAAGTTTCTCAAATGGTTGTGCATCTTCATTGTTGCAGCAGTAGTTGCCGTCGCATGCATCTGGGGCGGTGAAATCCGCAGCATCAGCACTATCGAATCAGTCGGAGGGAACGAGTATCTCTACAAGATGGAATACCGCGCCGCATATGACCTGGACGATGTGGTTTCGAGGGATATCGACAGCAATGCCAAACTGCTGGAATATGTAATCGGGCGCATCGGGAAAGGGATTCCCATCAAGATGAAGAGTGCCCAGGTGGCCGACGAGAACGGCGAGCTCGGAACCTTCGCCTGCACCAGTTTCCAGGCCGCCAAAGCGGACGGGGAAGGATACTGGTACGGCCGCAACTACGACTTCTACAAGAACCCCACGATGGTCACCATCTCCCATCCCAGGAAGGGCTATGCTTCCATCGGCGTGAGCGATATGTCCCATTTCGGATACGGGCTGGACAAGCTGCCGGACGCCCTGGCCAGGAAGGTCAACTGCCTCGCAGCCATCTATGCGCCCGTGGACGGTATCAACGAGAAGGGCCTCTGCACCTCCATCATGGCCCTTCCGAATCAGGCCGCCTGCCAGGAGAGCGGGAAGCATAAGGTGGGAACCACCATCATAATGCGTCTCTGGCTGGACCGTTGCGCAACCGTGCAGGAGGCCCTCGACCTGGCCGCAACCCTCGATATCAGGCACGACACCGTGGTCGGTTCGGGCTACCATTATATGGTGGCGGATGCCAACGGCGACTGCGCCATCCTCGAGTTCGACAAGGAGGATGGATGGAAGTCCATGATCCTCCGCAAGCCGGCAGGGGAAAAGTCCATGCTGGTGACCAATCATCTGCTTTCTCCTAAATACTATACCACCGAACCTGATCCTGCCGTTGGCAATCCTCACAGCAAGAGCTGGTGGCGTTACGAGACCGCCGGTGCATATCTGGCCGCCCACGAAGGCGTGCTGACCCTGGAAGAGGCCCAGGAATGCCTTGCCCAGGTGCACTGGAAGGATCTTGTGTGGGAAAACGGCGAGATAGAAGACACCCAGTACAGCAATGTCTATGACCAGAAGAACATAACTTTGACCTTGCGTAACTGGAACGATTACGAGACCTCCGTGAAATTCAGTCTGTAGTTGCTTGCCTTGCCATTCGGCAAGCGGCGGTGCCGCAGTTCCCGCCCGTCATGCCCGACCCAGACCGGGCACCCTGCCCACTGAAAGCACGTGGGTGGCCGAAATGAGGGCAAGGTCCCAGGCCTAAAATCAGACCCTGCCCATCAGAAGGCGTTCTGCGCGGAGTCCGTGCCCCAAAATGACCGTTTCTGGAAACGAATATAGTAGGAGCCAGCATTTTGTTCCCGAAATGAAGGGTTTTTGGGCACCGATGGGGTTTGCGGAAAGCTCCGTGACCAAAACAAGGGGTTTTTGGGCACCGATGGGGTGCGGCAACCCTGGGTGGTTGTGTGCTGTGCCGCGAAGTGACGATGTACGGAAAGAGGCAGCCTTAGCCCAGCGACCAGATTCCTCGGCTCGCTGCGCTCGCTCGGAATGACAATAAGGGATTTGGGGGCGGGCAGTCAAGTGACTGTGTATCAACGATATCCTGAAAACAAATCGGCGAAATCGACCGATTTGTTTTCAGGATAATGCTGTGAATCAATGAGTTAAGTGCCCGATCAAGTCGGGCATGACGAAAAATGGCTGGGAATGATGGGAGGAATCAGAGCATCTTCTTGCGGTGGAAGATCCACCAGGCGCCGAAGACTATGCCGGCCATGACGGCGAGCAGCACGACCCAGGCCCAGCGCCAGCCGTCCAGGGGAAGCTTGACGTTCATTCCGTAGAAGCTGGCAACCAAGGTTGCAGGCATCAACAGCAAGCTGATGAAGGTGAAGATCTTCATTATGCTGTTCTGGTCGAGGTTGATGATTCCCAGCACGGTATCCTGCAGATACTCAAGCCTTTCGAAGGTGAAATTCGTATGGTTGATGAGCGAACCTATATCCTGCAGGAGCACGTTCAGTTTGGCGTCGTACTTGTCAGGAGTGCGGCCGCTCTTGAGAAGGTTCGTGATTAGGCGCTGCTTATCCACTATGTTCTCGCGGACGAACATCGCATTTTCCTGCAACTGGTTGATATCCAGGAGGAAGTCCTCGTTGATATCCTCTTTCTGGTTGATGCGCTTGCTGAACTGGGAGGTATCCTTACTCATAAGCTCGATGATATCGGCATCGAGGTCCACGCGCTGGTCCATTATGAAAAGGAAGATGGTCCAGCCGCTCTCGAACTGCGAAGGACGGGCCTGGAGGCGGCGCTGCAGCGAGGTGAAGGACCGCAGGGGAATCTCCCTCAAGGTAGTGAGCGTATCCCCCACGAGGGTGAAGGACACCGGGTCGATGGTCATTTCGTCATCGGCCGGCGAGAGGAAGTTCGTATTTGCGAAGATAGCTTTGTCGTTTTCGAAAAAACGGGATGAGCTCTCGATCTCCTCGGCCGTGGCACGGCTCTGGATCTCGGTTCCAAGAAAACTCTCTGTTGCGCGCTTTTCATCTCCTGTGGGAGACAGGAGATCTATCCAAAGCACGTTCTTTTTGCCCAGCTTGGCAAAATCCGTTTCGTGCTGGCTTACGTTAATGTCAGCTCCTTGCCTGTAGAAAATGCTGATCATTCCACTTCCAATTCTGTTCCCGGCGCCCCATAGCGGCGCTGGAAGGGTTAATATTTACGGGTTAGCTGACGTCACGGACAAGTCAGCCTGCAAATGTAGGCAAAAATTTCTTTTTTCGCCTACATTTGCATTATTTTTTTACAGGGGGAGGGTTCCCCCTGACCCCCTCTGTCGCCTCAGGCTCCGAAACAGTATTTACCGGGATAAATTACTATATTTGTAGGTTATTATGAACGAATATCCTTCCAAAACATTGCAGGAGGCCGTAGAAGCCATAGGGTCGCTTCCGGGAGTAGGCTCCCGCAGCGCACTCCGCCTTGCCCTCCATCTGCTGCGCCAGCCTGCCGAGAACATACATCATTTCGCGGCGGCCGTCGATGCCCTGGCCGACAAGGTGCACTACTGCAAGATCTGCAATATGATATCCGACACGGACACCTGCCTGATATGCTCGGACGGCAAGCGCGACAGAAACACCATCTGCGTGGTGGAAAGCGTACGCGACGTGATGAGCATCGAGGCTACCGGCCAGTACCACGGCGTGTATCACGTGCTGGGAGGGATAATCTCGCCCATCAACGGCATAGGCCCCGGGGACCTCAGCATCGACCGTCTGGTAGAAAGGCTGCAGGAGTCCATTACTCCCGCCGAAGTGATACTTGCCCTAAGCGGAGACGTGGAAGGGGAGACCACTTCTTTCTACATCTACCGTAAGATCGCCGGACTCGCCGGGAAGATATCCACCCTTGCCCGCGGCCTCGGCTTCGGCGACGACCTCGAATACGCCGACTCCCTGACCCTCGGCCGCTCCATAGTCAACCGCCAGGAATTCAGGCCCAGGTAGAATCCGTCAAAATGACCATAATCCTTTGATCTTTGCCACATTTGCAAGGATTCCTTTGGGATTGCCTGCCGTATTGGGTATATTTGAAAGTTTAGTTATTTCAAAAATGAAAAAAGTATTTCCCCTGGTTTTATCGTTGGTCGCCCTGTTTGCGGCAGTTTCCTGTTCTTCAACCAAATCAGATAGCGTAGGCGTACGCACCGATGCCCTTGACGACGCCCTCTGGGCCCAGTCGGAATGGATATCCGTGGCCGATGCTCCGGTAATAGACGGGCTGGTGCGCTCTTCCATCAACTACAGGGCCGCCGACGGAGCAAGCTGGTTCGTGGCCGAACCCGTGAACGAGCGTAAAGTCAGCTCCGCCAAATGGATGACCGCCGGCCTGGGTGTCTATGAGCTTTACGTCAATGGTAAACCCGTCGGCGAGGACGCCCTGAAACCCGGCTTTACCCATCCCCTCAAAACCAAGATTTCCTATACCTACGACATCACCGGCGCATTCAAGGCCGGCAAGGGAGAATGCAATCAGCTCGCAGTCCAGGTGACCCCTGGCTGGTGGGCCGACAAGATAGTCACCCCCGTCAATCCCCACGGAATGCTGGGCCACAAGACTGCCTTCCGCGGAGTACTGGAACTGACCTACGAGGATGGCAGCACCAGCATCTTCGGCACTGACACCGAGAACTGGAAGGCCGGCATCGCAGGCCCCGTCACCCACGCGGCCATCTTCGACGGCGAGGAGTACGACGCCCGCATCAAACCCGGCTTCGAGACCCCCGAAAAACTCTCCGTCCCCGAGGTGAACGAGGAATTCAAAGGGGAGATAGTCCCTTCCGTCGGCGCAGAGATCTGCTTCCGCAAGGACCTGGCCCTCAAGCCCGTGGACGCCTATGTGTGGGAGGAGATAGAATCCGCTTCGGAGGATGCCTACGGCAAGATAGTGGTCAGGCGCAGGTATGAGGGCGGAAAGAATATGGTCCTGAACCCCGGCGAAACCCTCGTGGTGGATTTCGGGCAGAATGCTGCCGCCGAACCTTCCTTCGTGTTCAAGGCTGAGGAGGGAACCGTGCTGACCTGCCTGGTGGGAGAGATACTCAACGACGGCAACGGTGCCAAGAGCCGTGGAATGGACGGCCCCGAAGGCAGCGTGCACCGCACCAATCTCCGTACCCCCGATGATTGCTTCCGCGCCATCTATACCTTCGGCCCCGCGAAAGGCTATGTGAGCTATATGCCCCGCTACACCTTCTTCGGCTACCGTTACGTGTCCATCACTGCAACGGACAAGGTGATCATCAAGAGCATCGAGTCCGTGCCCGTGACTTCCATCAGCAAGGACTTGCAGACAGGAACCATAGTCACCGGAAACGAGCTGGTGAACAAGCTGATATCCAACACCATCTGGGGCCAGCGCTCCAACTATCTGTCGGTTCCTACCGACTGCCCTCAGCGCAATGAGCGCCTGGGCTGGACGGCGGATACCCAGGTGTTCACCGAGACCGGAACCTTCTTCGCGAATACGGATGCTTTCTTCCACAAGTGGATGCGTGATATGCGTGACAGCCGCAACGAAAACGGCTCCTTCCCCGGAGTAGCCCCGACCGCCCAGTACGGAGGCAATATGATGCGCCTCGGCTGGTCCGATGCCGGCATCATCGTGCCCTGGGTAGTGTGGAAGCAGTTCGGCGATGTCAGCATCATCGACGAGAACTGGGAGGCAATGGACAAGTTCATCCGCTACATCGATGCCAACAAATATGACCACGAGGCCCTTGCTGCCGAGAACGGCAACTACCAGTGGGCCGACTGGCTGAGCTACGAGCCCCTCGAAAGTCACGGAGGCAGCGCCTTCTACGATAACAACAAGGACAAGAAACGCCGTCCTCTGCCCGAATCCATAGAATACTGGAACTACCTCAGCGCTTGCTACTGGCTATCCGACGCCGAGATGATGCGCGACATGGCTGCGGCAAGCAGCCGCGATGCCTCGGAATACGCAGCCATGGCCGACAATGCCCGTGCATATATGAAGGCCAGGTTCCTGAATGCCGACGGCACCTTCAAGACGGAGATTCTCAATACCATGCAGACCCCTGCGCTCTTCGCCCTCCGCGCCGGCCTGGTCGATGGTGCCGCCAAGGATGCGACCATAGCCCGACTGCGCAAGAACTTCGAAGACCACGGAAACTGCCTGCAGACAGGCTTCCTGGGCACTTCCATTCTGATGGCTACGCTCACCGACAACGGTATGGTGGACATAGCCTACGAACTGCTCTTCCAGCGCAAGAACCCCAGCTGGCTCTATTCGGTAGATAACGGCGCCACCACCATTTGGGAGCGCTGGAACAGCTACACCATCGAAAAAGGAATGGGCCCCAAAGGTATGAACAGCTTCAACCATTACGCCTATGGCTGTGTCTGCGAATGGATTTGGGAGACGGTCGCCGGCATAGCCGCCGATCCCGCCCAGCCCGGATTCAGGCACATCATAATGAAGCCCGTCCCGGACAAGCGCCTGGGCCACGTGGAGGCTGAATACAAGAGCGCCGCAGGCACCATCAAGAGTGCCTGGCGTTACGATGGCGACGTCTGGACCTGGAAATTCACCATCCCCGAAGGAGCCACTGCAAGCGTGACCCTCCCCGGCGAAAGCGAAAGCAAGGAATACGAGGCTGGATCCTACGAAGTCGTGAGATAACGCCCCTGCCTGTTCCAGTTCCAAAGACCTATGAAACTGGAGATGATGCAGAGCACGAACTGGACGACAAACCATTTGTTGTCCAGATTCACGTTCATCCAGATCGCGAACACATCCGCGATAATCCAAATCCACCACTGCTGTATGTAGGACTTGGTAAGCCACCAGGTGCCTATGATGCTGAGCGCGGTGGTGATGGCATCGAGGAAGGGGTTGGGATCGTTCAGGGCCTTGAGCAGGAAATAGAGGGCGGGGATGGCCACGGCCACCATCGCGGCGCTGACAAGGAATACCTTCAGGGTAAGTTTGTTGAGGATTATCCCCGAAGCCACTTCTTCCGAAGCCTTGGCAGAGTCTTTCTTCCAATTGTAGATGCCTACGAAGCCCATCACGATGTAATAGACGTTGAGGGCGGCGAAAGCCCAGGTGGCGCTGTTGAAGAAGTTCAGGGCAGCGCAGATGCAACTCGGAATATAAAGATACCACATCCATTTGCTGTGCTTTATCTGGAAGAACAGGTAAGCGACGAAAGTGAGCGTGGCTACTATCTCCAGAATGTCCGCAACTTGTTGTGGCAGAAATGATAAAATCATAATTGTTACTTTTAAACGGTTGCAAATATAGAAAAAATTCCTATCTTTGCAGGCTTTTTCGTGCGGGTGCATCCCGCGCGTGAGGTACAAAACATAAAGTCAAACAACTAATTTGTTCAAACACAATTTATTATGTCAGAAGAAATTAAGAACGGAATGCTCAATGCATCGGTAGCACCTGAAGCATTCGACTGGGACGCCTTCGAAGGCTCCGGTCTTTACGATGCCGCCCAGAAGGACGAAATCCGTAAGGCCTACGACCAGACCCTCTCCAAGATCGTCGAGGGCGAGGTAGTCGAAGGAGAAGTCACCTCCATCAGCAAGCGCGAAGTCGTCGTTACCATCGGCGGCAAGAGCGAGGGCGTCATCGCAGCTCCTGAGTTCCGCTACAATCCCGACCTCAAAGTCGGTGACAAAGTGGAAGTCTATGTAGAGAATGCAGAGGACAAGAAGGGACAGCTCGTCCTTTCCCACAAGAAGGCTCGCACCCTCAAGTCTTGGGACAGGGTCAACGAAGCTTTCGAGAACGACGAGATCGTCAAGGGTTATGTCAAGACCCGCACCAAGGGCGGCATGATCGTCGACGTCTTCGGTATCGAGGCATTCCTCCCCGGCAGCCAGATCGATATCAAGCCTATCCGCGACTATGATCAGTTCGTGGACCAGACCATCGACTTCAAGATCGTCAAGATCAACCAGGAAGGCCGCAACGTGGTCGTTTCCCACAAAGTTCTCCTCGAGGCCGAGCAGGAAGCCCGCCGTGCCGAACTCATCGGCAAGCTCGAGAAGGGCCAGGTGCTCGAAGGCGTGGTCAAGAACATCACCAACTACGGCGTATTCGTCGACCTCGGCGGCGTGGACGGACTCATCCACATCACCGACCTCAGCTGGGGCCGTGTCAACCATCCCGAAGAGATCGTCTCCCTCGACGAGAAGATCAAGGTCGTGGTTCTCGACTTCAACGAGCAGCAGAAGCGCATCGCCCTCGGTCTCAAGCAGCTTAGCGCCCATCCTTGGGACAAGCTCAGCGAGGACCTCAAAGTCGGTGACAAGGTTACCGGTAAGGTTGTGCTCATCGCTGATTACGGTGCATTCATCGAGATCGAACCCGGTGTCGAAGGTCTCGTACACGTTTCCGAGATGTCCTGGAGCCCCAGGCTTCACAGCGCTCAGGAATTCCTGAAGGTCGGCGACGAGGTAGAGGCCCAGATCCTCAGCATCGATCGCGAGGCACGCAAGATGAGCCTTGGTCTCAAGCAGCTCACTGCCAACCCTTGGGAGAGCATCCGCGAGAAATATCCTGTCGGCAGCAAGCATACTGCTACTGTCCGCAACGTCACCAACTTCGGTGTGTTCGCCGAACTTGAGGACGGTGTCGAAGGTCTCGTCCACATCAGCGACCTCAGCTGGACCAAGATCAAGCATCCCAGCGAAGTTGTCGCTCCCGGTGACAGCATCGAGGTCCAGATCCTCGACTTCGACGAAGTCAACCACAAGCTCAGCCTCGGCCACAAGCAGCTCACTCCTAATCCTTGGGATGAGATCGAGGCCAAGTTCCCTGTCGGCTCTACCGTAGAGGGAACCGTCGCTTCCGCCACCGATAAGGGTGCCAACATCACCCTCGACGGTGCAGAGGGCTTCGCCTTCAACCGCGAGCTCGTCAAGGAAGACGGCAAGCAGGCTGTCGCTGGCGAGAAACTTCCCTTCAAGGTCATCGAGCTGCGCCGCAGCACCGGCCGCATCCTCCTCAGCCACCTCCGCACCTATCAGGAGGTCAAAGAGAAGGCCGCCGCTACCGAGGCTAGCAACACCAGCAAGGCCGTGAAGAGCATCAACAAGGCTGTCGAGAAGACCACCCTCGGTGACATCGACGCTCTTGCCGCTCTGAAGGAGAAGCTCGAGAAGGGAGAGTAATTCCCGTGAACTTCACCTTGACGATATTGGGTTCGGCTTCGGCCCTTCCCTTTTCCGATAGAAATCCAAGCGCCCAGGCACTGTCCGTGCACGGGCGCTTGTTTCTCCTTGATTGCGGAGAGGGAACCCAGCAGCGTATACGTCAGGAACACCTTTCATTCGTAAAGATCGAAGCAGTTTTCATCTCCCACATCCACGGGGATCACTGCTTCGGCCTTTTCGGTTTGCTCAGCACGATGAGTCTTTATCATCGCGTTGCTCCGCTGCACATTTTCGGCCCGCAGAATCTCGGGCCCATCATCAAATTCTATCTGTCCTATTTCGGGCAGGACCTCGGCTACGAAATCGTATTCCATCCCATCACCGCCCAAGGCCTCGCAATGACGACGAAGAATGTGACGGTAACGGCATTCCCCCTGAACCATAAGATGGACTGCTACGGCTACAGGTTCGACGAGATCGTCACCCCCCGCAGGAACCCCTGGAAACCGCGCTCCTATGCCTACGTTTCCGACACCGCCCCCTTCCCCGAACTCGCCTCCTACGTAAAGGACGTCGACCTCCTCTACCACGAGGCCACCTATCCCGCCGGAATGGAGGACAAGGCGCAGCAGTATTATCACTCCACATCCCTCCAGGCAGCGCAGTGCGCGCGCGACGCCGGAGCCCGCCAACTCATTATAGGACACTACTCTTCGCGCATAAAGGACATCTCTTCCCTCGCCGAAGAATGCCGGGAAATTTTCCCCGAATCCTTTACCGTAAATGATGGAGATATCTTTGAAATTCCGTATATTCGCGAATATGAAAAGATGTCTTCTGATTCTACTGGCGTTGATGGCTGCGCTGACGGCAGCATCTGATACCCCGCAGAACGAATATATAAAGAAGTACGCTCCCGTCGCGGTGAGCGAGATGCACCGTTCCGGCGTGCCGGCCAGCATTACCCTGGCCCAGGGCATGCTGGAGTCCCGCTACGGCCTTTCCAGCCTCGCGGCCGACGGCAACAACCACTTCGGAATCAAGTGCCACCGCAATTGGGGCGGGCGCACCATGCGTGTGAACGACGACGCTCCTAACGAGTGCTTCCGCGTGTATGACAGCGCCGAGGAGTCCTTCCGCGACCACAGCGACTTCCTCCGCTATCAAGACCGCTACAAAGCCCTTTTCGAGCTCAAGCCCACCGACTACAAGGGCTGGGCCAAGGGCCTGAAGAAGGCCGGCTATGCCACCGACCCCAAGTATGCCGAAAAGCTCATCAAGATAATCGAGGACTATCATCTGGACAAGTATGACAGCGGAGACGTCCCCCGGGAATCCCCGCTCAAGATAGAGAAGAAGGCCCAGGTGGAGGTCAAGTCCCCCGTGCGCAAAGGGCAGGCCGCCGAGAGCTATTCCTTCCGCCTTGAGCGCAAGGTCTTCAAGAAGAACGGCATACTTTGCGTATATGCCGAGCCGGAGGACACCTACGAGTCCATAGCCCTCGAGTTCAATCTTTTCCAGAAGGAGATACTCCGCTTCAACGACCAGGCCGCGATGCGTCCGCTCAAGGTCGGGGAGGTGGTGTACCTGAAGCCCAAGAAGCGCCACGCGCCATTCGGGCTTCCTATGTTCGTGGCCGACGACAAGGCC
>JAEEGK010006947.1_pt1 | contig 27083 bp, 26 predicted proteins | sample 8958771 | NCBI WGS metagenome assembly JAEEGK01 (sample SAMN16246547, study PRJNA631951) | gut metagenome | biome: gut microbiome; feature: rumen; material: SC-attached | host: Bos | place: Iran: Karaj | collected 2018-10 | reverse complement strand
ACTGTTGGTACCGGTATCGAACGCGAAGTTGCTAAACACACTTCACAAATTGGTATGGCTGAAGCTAATGGTACTGTCGAAAAGGCAGACGGCGACTCAGTCATCGTAAACTACGGTGAAAAACTCGGAAAGAAAGAATATAAACTCTCTCACTTCGAGAAAACAAACGACGACCGCTGTTATAATATGCGCACCGTCGTCTCACGTGGCCAAAAAGTTAAAAAGGGTGATGACCTTATCGAAGGTGCATCAATCGATCACGGCGAACTCGCACTTGGTCAAAACCTCCTCGTTGCATTCATGCCATGGCGTGGTTACAACATGGATGATGCTATCGTAATTTCACGTCGCCTCGTTGAGGATGATTCACTCACCTCAATTAACATTAAAGACTTTGATGTAGAAGTTCGTGAAACTAAACTTGGTCCAGAACAAGTTACTCGTGATATTCCTAATGTTTCTGAACACGCACTTCGCCACCTTGGTGAAGATGGTATCGTTACTGTCGGTTCAGAAGTTAAGGGCGGTGATATTCTCGTTGGTAAGATTACACCTAAAGGCGAACAAGAGCTCAGCTCAGAAGAGCGCCTCCTTCGTGCAATCTTCGGCGAAAAAGCTAAAGATGTCCGCGACACTTCAGTTCGTATGACTTCTGGCACATCAGGTAAAGTTGTTGGCGTTCGTGTCTACACACGCGATGATGAAAACCATGAACTCAAAGCTGGTGTCATCATGCAAATCAAGATCTTCGTCGCTGAAATGCGCAAGATCCAGGTTGGTGATAAGCTCTCTGGCCGTCACGGTAATAAGGGTGTCGTCTCACGTATTCTTCCAGTTGAGGATATGCCATTTACTGAAGATGGTACTCCAATCGACGTTATCCTTTCACCAATGGGCGTACCTTCACGTATGAACCTTGGTCAGCTCTTTGAAATCCACCTTGGTATGGCAGCACGCGCTCTCGGTTACGAAGTTGCAACTCCATCATTCAACGGTGTTTCAGATGAGAAAATCTCAGAAGAACTCGAGAAAGCTGGTATTGATCGCAATGGTCGTGTCCAACTTTACGATGGTCTCACTGGTGAACCATTTAATGAAAAAACATCTGTTGGTGTCATGCATATGATCAAACTTCACCACATGGTCGAAGATAAGATTCACGCTCGTTCAACTGGTCCATACACCATGGTTACCCAGCAGCCACTCGGTGGTAAAGCACAGAACGGTGGTCAGCGCTTCGGTGAAATGGAGGTTTGGGCACTTGAAGCTTACGGTGCATCAGCAACTCTCCAAGAGATGCTTACCATTAAGTCTGATGATGTCTACGGACGTGCAAAAGCTTACGAAGCAATCATTAAACATGAACCAATCGAAGGTCCAAAACTTCCTGAAGGCTTTAACGTTCTCGTTAAGGAACTCCAAGGTCTTGGCCTCAAAGTTGACCTCCTTGATAATGGAGAATCAACCGACGCAGATTCTGCAATCGAAAGAACCTCTCGTGAAATTGAGAAGTCTCAAGATGATGCATTAATCTATAATAAGAAACTCAGTGCAGATGGCGAAGATGATGTAATTGACCTCACGGAAGATGAATCTCGTGCTGCTCTTGATGAAGAAGGAATAACAATAACAGACGCTGAAGGCGAAGAAATCATCGAAGATGTCGCAGAAGATGAATATGAAGATGATGGCGCAGTCGACTTTGGCGATGAAGGAGAGGAGCTCTAATATGGCTTGGATGGATAATTATATCTCAGCTTCTGACTTCGACTCTATTCGTCTCAGCATTGCTAGCCCAGAAGACATTTTGAGCTGGTCATACGGCGAAGTAACAAAGCCAGAAACAATTAACTACCGCACCCAAAAACCTGAGCGTGATGGTCTCTTTTGTGAACGTATTTTCGGTCCAGTAAAAGATATCAATCCACATGATTCGAAGCTCAAGGGTGTTCGTTCTCGCGAAGCTGCTGTCGATAAAGATGGTAACCTCGTAACAAAATCCATCGTTCGTCGTGAACGTATGGGTCACATCAAACTTGCTGCACCTGTTGCACATGTTTGGTTTATGCGTGGCACACCTTCAGCACTTTCACTCTTGCTCGATCTTACGGTTCGCAGCATTGAGAAGGTTGTCTACTTTGCTGCATATCTCGTAACGGATAGCAAAGATGAAGAAATTGCACAAACTCTTAACGATTTAATTGCACAACATGATGCCGCAACTGCAGCTATCAAACTTCGCTACGAAGAAGAAGCTAAGGCAGAAGGCGCAGATGCTAAGAAATTGGCTGATACTGAAGCAAAAGAAATTGAAGAGCTTGATGCTGAATTCTTAAACAGAAAATCAATCCTTGAAGGCCTTCATAAAGGTGCAGTTATCTCTGAAGTTGACTTCAGAAATCTCCCTGAAGAATATGAAGACTTTATCGAGGCTGAAATGGGCGCACAAGCAATCAAGAAGATGCTTGATGAAATCGACGTCGATGAAATGATTGCACGCCTTACTGAAGAAGCTGAAAAGGCTAAGGGACAAAAAGAGCGCAAGATTATTAAGCGCCTTAAACTCATTGAGGGTATGAAGACCGCTGGCATCAAGCCATCAGACCTCATCCTTACTGTTATCCCTGTTATCCCACCAGATCTTCGCCCAATGATTGCCCTTCCTGGCGGTCGTTTCGCAACATCTGACCTTAACGACCTTTATCGCCGTGTTATTAACCGTAATAACCGCTTGAAGAAACTTCTCGATCTTAATGCTCCTGAAGTTATTGTCCATAACGAAATGCGTATGCTCCAAGAGGCAGTTGATGCTCTCGTTGACAATAACGCATCGCACGGACGTTCTGCAAACAGCCAAAACGGTCGTAGAAAACTTAAATCACTTTCAGACCTCCTCAAGGGTAAGCAAGGTCGCTTCCGCCAGAACCTTCTCGGTAAACGTGTTGACTACTCTGGTCGTTCTGTAATCGTCGTTGGTCCAGATCTAAAACTCAACGAATGTGGTCTTCCAAAACAAATGGCTCTCGAACTCTTTAAGCCATTCGTAGTAAGCTGGCTCATCGCTAACGAGCATGCAACTAACCCACGCGTCGCTTCACGTATGATCGAAGCTGGCGAATCAGTAGTCTGGGATGCACTTGATGAAGTAATTAAGGGTCGCTATGTTCTTTTGAACCGTGCTCCATCTCTCCACCGTCTCTCAATTCAAGCTTTCCAACCAAAGCTTATCGACGGTAAAGCAATCCAGCTACATCCACTTGTAGCATCAGGTTTCAACGCCGACTACGATGGTGACCAGATGGCTGTCCACCTTCCTCTCTCTGATGAAGCTCAGGCTGAGGCTCGTGAACTTATGTCTGCTGGTAAAAACCTTTTGAAGCCTGCTGATGGTGCTCCAGTTCTCGCTATCTATCAGGACGTCGTTCTTGGTATCTACTACCTCACTTACGACAAACCTGGTACTGATACTGAAAAAGTCAAGGCATTCTCTTCAATCTATGAAGCAGAAATGGCTTACGACCATGGTGATATCGCTCTCCAGACTCCAATTCGTGTCTTCGCAAAGAAGGAAATTAGAAACACTACTCTCGGTCGTGTTATCTTCAACGAAATCCTTCCAGAAGATTACCCATTTGATAACAGCGTCCAAACTTCAAAACAACTTAAGAAAGTCATGGCTAACATCTTCGATAACTATGGCGCAGAAGTTACAGTTAAGACTGCAGATAGACTCAAGAACCTCGCATTCGAGTACGAGACTATCGCATCTGTCTCTACCTGTAAGGACGACTATCCAACCTATCCTGAAATCCAAGATTTCATCGCAGAAGGTGATTCAAAGACTGCTCTTATCCAAGACCAATACAATCAAGGTCTCGTTACTGACGAAGAGCGTCAAAAACTTACAATCGCTAACTGGCGTGATATCGATAAGAAGATTTCAGACTTCCTTAAAGAAAAGCTTTCAGATCTCGATACTGACATCGCAGTTATGACAAACTCTGGTGCTCGTGGTTCAATCTCGAACATTAAGCTTGCATCTGCAGAAATTGGTATCATGGTCGATATTAATAACAACGAAATCGAGCTCCCAGTTAAATCTTCATACAAGAAAGGTCTTAACACCCTCGAATCCTTCATCGCAACTCGTGGTGCACGTCAGGGTCAGGTTTCTACCGCTCTTCGTACTGCAGACTCTGGTTATCTCACTCGTCGTCTCGTTGATGTCGCTCAAGATGTCTTCACTACTGATGAAGTAGCAGAAGATCCAGGCTTCACTGTAGTTAAATCTGAAGTTGAAGCAGCTGGTGTTGAATTCAAGGCTTGGATTTCAGGCCGCTATACTGCAGCTCCAGTTCCTGGCTATCTTGAAGCTGACGAACTTATCACTCCTGAAATTGCAGATCAACTCGCAGCTGATGAGAATATTGAACAAGTTAAAATTCAATCTATCCTCACCACAAAAGCTGTCAATGGTATCCCACAGAAGGCATACGGTATCGATATGTCAACTCGTGAACTCGTTGCCGCAAACGAACCTGTCGGTGTTATCGCTGCACAATCACTTGGTGAGCCAGGTACTCAGCTTACCCTCGATACTAAACACGGTTCAGGTGTTGCTGGTTCTGGTGCAATCGCACGTGGTCTTCCTCGTGTTGAGGAGCTTCTAGAAGCTCGTTCACCAAAGGGTCAGGCTTGGATTTCAACTATCGACGGTACTTGTGAAGTTTGGGAGGATGGCAATCACTATATTGTTCAAATCACCCCAACTGCAGGTAAGACCGAAAAAGTTGAACTCGAAGGTCGCCGTGCTAAAGTTAAAGATGGCGCAGCAGTTAAAACTGGTGACGTTATCGCATCACGCAACAAGGGCGTAGACCCAATCATTGCTTCATTTGATGGTATCGCTCAGCTCGTAGAAGGCGCAATTGTCCTTACTGCAAACGCTGGTGGTCCTGTTAAAGTTGAAATCCCTAATGATGCTGAAATGCTTGTAAAAACTGGCTCAGTAGTCTCTGCTGGTGATCGCCTCACAACTGGTTCTTTGAACCTCCAAGATCAGCTCAAGTATAAGGGCGCAGAAGAAACCGCACGCTATATCATGAATGACGTCCTAGCAGTTTACGCTGCTCAGGGCCATGAAATCTCGGCAAAGCACCTTGAGATTATCGTTCGCCAGATGTTTAGCCGCGTAGTAATCGATGAAGAAGGTGATTCAAGCTTCGTAGTAGGCGACATCGTCTCACAAGCAGCAGCTACCGCAGAAAACGAAGAACTCGTTAAGGCTGGTAAGAAACCTGCTAAATTCACCCAACTTCTCCTCGGTATTACAAAAGTTTCTATCTGGAGTGATTCATTCCTCTCAGCTGCATCCTTCCAGGATACAACTCGTGTTCTTATCAATGCTGCAATCAATGGCCGCGTCGATAAGCTCCACGGTTTGAAGGAAAACGTTATCATCGGTCGTAAGATTCCTGTAGGTACCGGCAAAAACCCAATTGCCGCTGAAGATCCTGCAGAAGTTCAAGCACGCATCGATGCAAAAGAAGCTGGTGAAGAGATCGTCGAACCTGTGGCAGAAGAACCTGTCGCAGAAGACGTAGATAACGCCTAAGAGTAAAAACAAAAAGAGTCAGTTTGTGCTGACTCTTTTTGTTTACCTCTTGTATTTTTACTGTTCATATGCTATAATACGAGGGTATAGTTTATCAAGGTGACATTTGAATAACTAGACAAGAGGGAAAGCCTCGCGGCTCCTACTGTATTTTTCTCTGATATTTTTATTTAAAAATAGAGAAAAAAGGCCTAAAAACAGTGAATCGCGACGGAACTATCCATATTGTCTAGCTATAAGAGTGCACTGTTAAAGGAAAGGATAAGATGAAAGTTATCATCGGCACCAAAATTGGTATGACCCAGATCATCGGTGAAGATGGACTTGTTACTCCTGTAACAATCCTTCAAGCTGGCCCGATTACAGCGACTCAGATTAAAACTGTCGACACCGACGGTTATAACGCTGTTCAATTCGGTTACGGTCAGGGTAAGAATCTGAGCAAGTCGGTTACTGGCCACGTCAACAAGGCTAGTGTCACTCCAAAAATCTTAAAGGAATTTCGTACGGATTCCGCAGCAGACCTTAAAGTCGGAGACAGTATTACTGTCGAAGCATTTGAGGTAGGCGACAAGGTTACTGTGACTGGCACAAGCAAAGGTAAAGGCTTCGCTGGTACCGTTAAGCGTTGGAACTTCCAAGAATCACGCAATACCCACGGCTTCAAAGGTGATATTCGTAAAGTCGGTTCTATCGGCTCTATGTATCCACAAAAAGTCTTCAAGGGCAAGCGTATGCCAGGTCGCATGGGACACGATCAGGTTACTGTTAAGAACCTCATCGTCGCTTACATCGACAAAGAAAATAACCTCATTGGCCTCAAGGGTGCAGTCCCTGGTCCAAAGAAGGGCATTGTAACTGTGGAGGGAAAGGAGTAATATGGCAGAATTAAATGCAGATATCTTCGGTCTCGAAGTTACAAATTATGAATTAATCAAGGTTGCTTATGATGCATATCTTGCTAACAGCCGTTCATCACACGCAAAAACTCTTAAGCGTGGCGAAGTTCGTGGTGGTGGTAAGAAACCTTGGAAACAGAAAGGTACTGGTCGTGCACGTTTCGGCTCAACCCGTAACCCTATCTGGCGCCATGGTGGTATCGCAGGCGGCCGCACCGGCGAAGAAAACTTTACAAAGAATCTCGCTCGTGGTGCAAAGAAGGTTGCAGTCATGCAAGCCCTCTCAATCAAGAACGCTGACAAAGCTATTATCGTTATCGATAATCTCGGCGTAAAACTTGGTAAGGTTAAAGAAGTCGTTAAGACTCTCGAAGCTAACAAAGTTAACGATAAAGAGAATGTTCTCCTCGTCGTCAAAGACAAAGATGATCTCACTCTTCGTGCAACTTCAAACATTGCAAACGTTAAAGTTGTTCGCCCAACCTACCTTAACGTCTTCGATCTTATGAACGCAGACAAAGTTGTCATCGTTAAAGATGCAATCGCAGAAATCGAAAACTGGTTGCTCGGAAAGGAGAACAAATAATGTTAGTTATTCCACGCGCAACTGAAAAAGCTTACACAGAACAAGCTAAAAACACTTATATCTTTAATGTTCCTGAAGGCGGCTCAAAGCAAGCAATTGCAAAGGCAGTCGAAGAACAATTCAATGTCACCGTAGAAGATATTCGCGTCTTAACCCGTAAGGGTAAAGCTACCCGCTTTTCAAAGGGTAAACATGCTTATCCAGGCACAACATTCCGTCGTGATAAGAAAATCGCCTATGTAACTCTTAAAGAAGGCGATAAAATCCGTGTCTTCGAAGAAGAATCAAAAGACACTAAAGAAACTAAGAAATCCGAGAAAGGAGAAAAGTAATGGCAATTAAAGCTTATCGCCCAACGACTCCTGCTCAACGTCAAAAGACTACACAGGATTTCGATCAGATTACAACGAAAAAACCTCTTAAGTCTTTACTCAAGGCTAAGAAGCAGAACGCAGGTAAGAACAACCAAGGTCGTATCACCGTCCGTCATCGTGGTGGTGGTGTAAAACGTCACTATCGTCTTCTTACCCACAATCTCCCAGCAGGTCTTAACTTGACCGTTGAGGAAATTGAGTATGATCCAAACCGTAGCGCACGTATCGCTCGTGTTAAAGATCAAAATGGCGTTTATTACTATATCACTGCTGATACAAACATGGTAAAAGGTCAGAAGATTGAAACCGGCGCAGAAGCTGCTGTTGAAACTTCAAACCGTCTTCCACTTGAACAGATTCCAGTTGGTACAGTCGTCTACGCAATCGAGCTCACTCCAGGCCGTGGCGCACAAATGGTTCGCGCTGCTGGTGCTTCAGCACAGCTCATGGCAAAAGAAGATGGTTATGCAACCCTTCGTATGCCATCAGGTGAAGTCCGCAAAGTTCTTGCAACTTGCGAAGCTTCAATCGGTACAGTATCAAATGTCCAACATCAGAACGTTAAGATTGGTGCTGCTGGTCGCAAACGCCGCAAAGGTATTCGTCCAACAGTCCGTGGTGTTGTAATGAACGCTACAGATCACCCACACGGTGGTGGTGACGGTGGTCGTCACGGTTCAGGTAAGGCTCCTCGTACACCTTGGGGTCAATTGACACTCGGTTACCGTACCCGTCATAATAAGAAAACTAATAAAATGATCGTGCGCAGTCGCCACGAAGGAAAGAGGAAATAGTCTATGTCTAGAAGCCTTAAAAAAGGTCCTTTCGTGGACTACAAACTTGAGAAGAAAATCAAGGCTCTCTCACTCGAGGATCGTACTATTGTTAAAACTTGGGCACGCTACTCTGCAATCTCACCAGAAATGGTTGGTCGCACAATCGCTGTTCATAACGGTCGTAAGCATATCCCAGTTTTAATCTCAGAAAACATGGTCGGTCACAAACTCGGTGAGTTTGCTCCAACTCGTACTTTCAAGCGTCATGGTGGTAAAAAAGCCGCTGAAGCTGCTGCAGCAAAGGGAGGTAACTAATTATGGCTACTAAATTTGCTCACGCATATATTAAGGGTATCGATTCGATGCCACGCAAGACCAGCATCGTTGCTAGCCTTGCACGCGACCGTTACGTCGCAGACGCACTTGTTATCTTGGAAAACACTCCTAGGCGAGCAGCTCGCCCGGTAAAGAAAGCAATTGAATCAGCTAAGGCAAATCTCTTGAACTCTGGTGCTTCAATTGATCCAAAGACAATCCGCGTCGCTCGTATCTCAGTTACTGCAGGTACTCGTATTCGTCGCTATGTTCCAGCTTCTCGTGGTCGCGCTTTGCCATTTGAAAAGATTTCATCAAACATCTTCGTAGAAGTTGCTGGTGAAGAAAAAGCAAAGAAAGCCGAAGCTAAGAAGGAGGAGAAGTAATGGGACAGAAAGTTAACCCAGTATCTTACCGTCTTCAAATCAGCAAAGATTGGTCTTCAAAGTGGTTCACTAAGAAAACCGATTTCAAAAAATGGTTAATTGAAGATATTAAGATTCGCGAAGTTATTGAAGAACGCTTCAAAGCTCGCCCAACCATCGCTAAGATTAATATCGAGCGTACTGACAATCTCACCACTATTACGATTTTAACCGCAAAAGCTGGTGCAGTTATCGGTAAGCAAGGCGCTGGTATCAATGAATTAAAGAAAGAACTCGAGAAATTCGTTTCTCAACCAGTTCGCTTAAACGTAGAAGAAGTTAAGAAACCAGAACTTTCAGCAAAGTTAGTCGCTGAGAACATCGGCTTCCAACTCGGCAAACGTATGAACTTCCGCCGCGCTGTAAAAATGGCTTGCCAATCAACAATGGCAGCTGGCGCTAAAGGTGTTCGTATCGAGGTCGCTGGTCGTCTTAATGGCGCTGAAATGTCACGCCGTGAGAAGTTTATCGAGGGCTCAGTTCCTCTTCATACTCTCCGCGCTGATATTGACTTCTATATCCATCACGCACCAACAATTGCTGGTATCGTCGGCGTGAAGGTCTGGATCTATAAAGGAGAGAAATAATTATGGCAATCTTACTTCCTAAGAAAACCGCTCACCGCAAGGTCCGCAAAGGCAAAAACGAAGGTATCGCAACCCGCTGTAACTATGTAGCATTCGGTGACTTCGGCCTTATGTCTCTCGACAACGAGCGCATCAACTCAAAGCAAATTGAGGCTGCTCGTCAGGCTATCACTCGTTACATTAAGCGTGGTGGTAAGATTTGGATTCGCATTTTCCCACACACCCCAGTCACCAAGAAACCTCTTGATGTTAAGATGGGTTCAGGCAAAGGTGAACCACAATTCTTCGTAGCAAAAGTTAAAGCAGGAACCGTTATGTTTGAGCTCGCTGATGTTACAGACGAACAAGCAAAAGAAGCTCTTCGCCTCGCATCACACAAACTTCCAGTTCGCTGTAAGATTATTAAGAGAGAGGAGTTCTAATTATGGCAGATAAAAAAGCTACTAAAAAGACCGCTCCTAAAGCAACTAAAGCTGACTCATCAAAGAAGACCGTTGCTGAACTTAAGAACGACCTTCTTATGGCTCGCAAGGGTCTCTATGATGGAACTCTCGCTAACCCACATCATATTAAGGCAATCCGTAAAGAGATCGCTCGTAAATTAACTGCTGAAAACGCAGCAAAAGAAGAGAAAGGAGATAAGTAATGGCACAAACACTTATTGGTACCGTTACTTCAGATAAGCGCGATAAGACTATCACTGTCTCTATTACTTCTCGTGAAACTCACCCACTTTATCGCAAGCAATACTCACACACTCGTAAGTATACTGCTCACGATGAAGCAAACGAAGCTCATGAAGGCGATAAGGTAGAGATCGTTGCATGCCGTCCATTCTCTAAGACCGTTTCATACAAATTAGTAAAGGTCCTCGAGAAATCTCACGGTACTGTCGCTCTTAAAGAAGATGTTAATACAGTCGAAGGCGTTAATGACAAGGTCGAAGACGCTGAAGAAGGAGATAAATAATGATCCAACAGGAAACTAGATTACACGTCGCTGACAACAGTGGCGCCAAGGAACTTGGAGTGATCCGTGTCCTCGGTGGTACTCGCGCCCGCTACGCACGCGTCGGTGACATCGTCACCGCTAGCGTCAAAGACGCTTCACCTACTGGTGGCGTCAAGAAGAAAGCTGTCGTTCGTGCAGTCATCGTCCGTACTCGTGGCCAAATCCGCCGTCCAGATGGTTCAACTATTCGTTTCGACGATAACGCCGCAGTTCTTATCAACGATGATAAGACTCCAAAAGGCACTCGTGTCTTTGGTCCAGTTCCACGTGAACTCCGCGACCTCGGCTTCAACAAGATTATCAGCTTAGCACCGGAGGTACTATAATATGGCACAGAATCTTAAATCCGGCGATAAGGTAACTATCATTGCAGGTTCAAACAAAGGCAAATCTGGTAAAATCGTCAAGATGGACCTAAAGAATGGTAAAGCAATGATTGAAGGTATCGGAATTCGTGAACGTCATATGTCTGCTAACGCATATCGCCAAGGCGGCAAGAAAGACATCCACGTTGGTATCGATCTTTCAAACCTCAAAAAGGAGGCTAAGTAATTATGGCTGATAAATATATCCCAAGATTAAAAGAAGCTTACACTAACGAATATGTTAAGACTCTTGAGAAGGAACTTAAGATTGACAACGTCAATAAACTTCCTAAACTCGAAAAAGTCGTCATATCTTGTGGTGTTGGTAAAAAGCGTGAAGACAAGCGTTTTATCGAGACGGTAAATCTTACTCTCGAGAAAATCACTGGTCAAGCATCAACCTCACGTCTTCCAAAGAAGTCAATCGCTACCTTTAAAATTCGTAAAGGTATGGGTGACCCAGTAGGATATCTCGTTACTCTTCGTAACGATAAGATGTATGAGTTTGTTGATCGTTTGATTAATGTCGCTCTCCCACACGTTCGTGACTTCCACGGCGTGCCACGCTCTTCATTTGATAAGCAAGGTAACTACTCACTTGGTCTTAAAGAACAAACTGTATTCCCAGAAATCACCTTCGAAGATTCAGCAGTTCTTCATGGACTTGAGATTACTTTCATTATTAAGAATGGTTCAAAGGAAGGAAGCACTAAATTGTTAGAGCTCTTTGGAATGCCATTTGAGAAAGGAGACAAGTAGTATGGCTAAAACATCTGCAGTCCTCCGTGATCAAAAGAGGCAAAAAATGTACGACAAATATAAAGATAAGCGTGAAGCATTAAAAGCTGCTGGTGACCTTGAAGGTCTTCAGAAGCTTCCACGCAACTCTTCACCAACTCGTCTCAAAAACCGTGACCTCCTCGATGGTCGTCCACGTGGTTATATGCGCCGTTTTGGTATGAGTCGTATTACCTTCCGTGAAAAAGCAAGCAAGGGTGAAATCCCTGGTGTGACAAAGAGTAGCTGGTAAGGAGAAAGGAGTAAAGTTATGTCATTACAATCAACAGATCAAATCGCAGACCTTATCACTCGTATCCGCAACGCTATTCTTGTCGGTAAGACCGAAATTCGTGTTCCTACCTCAAAGCTTAAAGTTGCAGTCGCTGAGGGTCTTAAGAATGGTGGCTACCTCGAAACCGTAGAAGTTGAAGAGGCAAAACCACGTGGAATCCTCCATGTTGTCATCAACAAACCTGGTGATATTGCAAAAATTAACGAGATCTCAAAGGTTTCAAAACCAGGCCGCCGCGTTTACGCAGCAGCTGATGAAATCCCTAAGGTAAAGTCTGGTCGTGGTATCGTCCTCGTCTCGACATCAAAGGGAATCATGTCTGGCGAAGAAGCTCGTAAAAACCGTCTTGGTGGCGAGATCTTAGTCAAAGTTTACTAATTAGTATACTTAAAAATATCCCCTTCGGGGGATATTTTTGTGCTATATAACTAGAGCGCAACGCAGCGAACAACGACACCAGTTCCTTTTAAGGACGTTTTATCTGCACTGATTCCATTAAATGTATAATAACTATTTGCGTTTCTATCGGCTGTTGATGTTGCAACCCATACGTTATTAGATGTTGTAATGTAATTCGGCAAATATGCTTTTACGCTACCTGCTTCAGTAAAGTTTAATGGGTCTATGGTGAATGTTATATTATAGGCGGCTCTAAGCTTAGCATATGATTTATCAACATTTGCATAGCCTTTTGGTAACATCCATCCCTTTGGACAGATGCTATCGCTTACGTTTGTAAGATTACTCAATGATGCTGACTTTGTAGTAGATGTACCTGATCCAGCTGTCGCTGAATACCAGTTATAATAGATACCAATTTTCTCCCAGAAATATTGATCTGAGTTTGAAGTTGGTCTAAGAGCTTCTTCTTGGTCCGTATTATCGAGTGGACCTGGAATTGTATGAGTGTTTTTTGGGATATAGCTTCTAGCGCCGTCAGCCCCAGCCCTATCCCATTGAATAGCTGTTTCATTGGACAGTTGTGTATTGTTGTTCGGCGTCCAACTTGATTTTGTCACCAAGTTCGTATCAGCACTAGTGAGTGTCTTTGTCGTTGAAAGTTTTAATGCAAGATTCTGGTTCATCCAGCAGCTTCCATCAGCTAGTTTTGACACGATGTATTTATTGTTATCTCTTGTATCTGTAAGAATTAAGCGTGGTACATAATTTGCATTGCCTCGGTGCGACCCATTCCAATCAAAATTTGTTGCAGTTGCTGAAGGAGTTGTTAGAGAATTACATACTGATGATGTCATTTGTTGCATGGTTGTAATTCCTGCAAGTGCTTGAGTATTAATTTGTTCCCACTGAGCATATATAGTCTGACCATCATACCAGTCTACATAGTCATTAGATATCTTAGTTCCACCTGACGATTGTGTAAACCATCCCGTAAATGCATAGCCTGGTCTATACGGTTCATCTCTGAAGAATATTTCATTTTTAAGAACTTTTGCCGTGAACGCACTGTCGCCATTCTGATTATTTATTGTGACATTTACGCGATCCGTAGTATCGTATATGCACCTAATTGAAGCACTTAAAGTATCATTTGGCGCCAAAGTGCTATAGTCCCAGGAACTTTCGCCAAAAGTGAAGGCAGTTTGTGAATGTTGGCCATATGCTTTATACGCAAGCCAAAATGCGCCTAATCTACTAGATGTATTGGTAGTAGTGTCAATTGCGCCATTCTTGTACATACCTGTTCTGATCCAGTTTACTGGCGTTCTAAGACCATTTACTATATATGACGCTGAAGAATATATGGAATATGCAGATATTAGATCTTTTATATCGCCATTACTACTGCCATAGCCTTTTGGCAATGTCCAACCCTTTGGACAGATACTGTCTTGAGCTATTACGTATGTCGTATTATGATAAGTCGGGTATGTACTTCCTGCTGTTGCAGCAAACTCATTATAATAATTACCAGTTTTTTCGTAATAATATTCTTTTGTGTTATCGGTTGGTGCGCTAGAAAAAGTTTTACCTTCATTTACGACATATGCTATTGAATCTTCTGCGTGATAACTAAGAGCCGTGTCGCCGTATGTATATGTCCAATCGACACCTGTTTGTGTCTGAGTATTGCGATCTGGCGTCCATGAAATCTTAGAATTTAAATCAGTATCGGTGTTAGTTAGTGTTTTATTCGTAGAAAGATCTAATGCGAGATTCTGGCTCATCCAACATTTTCCGTCAGCTAATTTTGATACTAAATACTCTTTTCCATCACGCGTATCGGTTAGGACTGTACGCGGTACAAAACTATCGTCTCCGTGATGCTGACTCGTCCAGTCGAGTGAAGTGGCTGTATTTGCTGGAGTTGTTGTTGCCTCGCATACTTCAGGGGTCATTTCTTGCATATTTGTGATCGCATGTATGCCAACAGGATTAAACTCTTCCCAGACTGCGGTCATTGTGATCGGATTTAAATTATGAGTATTAAGTAAAGCAGCTACTTCCTCGCCTGTAAAAATTTCAGATCCATTTGACCATCCGATAAATAGATAACCTCTACGGGTAGGAGTTAAGACTGAAAGGTCTGCTGTCTCAGTCATACCAAGCTGAGATGGGTATAATGCATCGCTGTTGCCCTCGCCTCCGTTAAAGTCCCAGACGACTTCATATGTTAAACAATCTGGTTTTGGAATAATGGAGTACATAACATTAGCAGAGTATATACCTGATGGAACGCTATTATTAACTTTAACTCCGTATGTGACCGGTATGCTATAATTTTCCATTTGTGGCGTGTCCGTATCATATATAACTGCTGGAGATTCACTAATCTTTGGAACGGCAAAATATCCATTAGACACATCAATATAGAACCCCCAAGAGTTATTGTCTAACGAAGTGGACTCTGTTGCCGGTATTTCAGTATTGGTTTGTGAGTTGTTGTTGATAAGTGAATTTGTGTCGTCTATGCTAGACAATAAGATTGAAGCGCCGGCACTACAGGTATTTCTAAAGATTAATTCGTTTGTGCCTGTATATATAGATTGGTTCTCTGAAGGTATTATATTAATCTGTACAACTGGATCATGTGTGATAGACATTTCATAAGAATCACTAGTATATGTGGTTGTTTTTTGTTCCGCGCTAGATTTTACTACTGGAGCGAATGTCCTGAAAATTATAGTGGATAGTAATAAAAACGATGCAAAAACCGTAGACGTCCAGATTACCTGAGATTTTCTTTTGCTTTTTAAACTCATTATTTAGCTACTCTCTTTCCATTATTGATTGAATTTTTTTCTTTGCAGTTTCTACAGTGCTCATGTCAGGAATCATCACATAAAGGTTTTGGCCAGGATAACTATAGGTAGCCGTCATAGAGCCTTTGCCATTCACGCTGTACGCCTCGACATCCCAACCTGACATATCGTCAAGTTGCATACGTACGAGCGAAGTAATGTCTTCGGTTGAGATATTCGAGTCAAACGTACCTTCAAGCGACTTCATAATCTGAGAATATTTAGAAAGAATAGTTGAAGCTGATGTCACTTTCTTTAGCACTTGTTCAATAACATGCATCTGGTTACGTCCGCGGTGGCGGTCACCATCTTTATAAGACTTACGTTCACGAGCAAAACCGAGCGCACAGGTTCCGTCTACATCGTTCCAGCCTGGATTAATCTTACACTTATAAGCTGCAGTCGTCATTCCGTAGTCAACATCTTGATAAACTTTAATGCCGCCAATAGCATCAACAAGCTTCATAACAAACTTGAAATTCACGCGGATATATCGATCTACCTTAACGTCATATAGGTCCTCAATTGTCTCTTGTGAAAGTTTTACGCCACCTTTCGAGCCAGCATGAGTTAGCTTATCTTTTAAACCAGTTGTGCCGTGTAGTTGGACGTAATAATCACGAGGAGTTGTAATCATTGCAATTTTCTTCGTTACAGGATTTACGGCGATTAGCATATTAACGTCAGAAAGTGAACGAGTAGGCATTTTGCCAGTTCTGGTGTCAATGCCAGATAGGAAGATGATGAATGGTGAATTTGTGAGATCTTTTTGGACTCGCTCTTCGACAATTACCTCATCGCTTGCCTCGACTTCGATTGTGCCGATAATTTTGATCTTGCCGTCATAAGTAGTGTTATTGTCAATATAAGAGCCGTAAGTACCCTCGTTAATAAGCACAGCTGTAGTTACATCCTTTAATACCGAGTTCATAACTTCATCAATATCATCTTTAAAGATAAGACGTGAACCAGGGATTTTTTCGGAAACAGCCTCTTTCAACTTATCATCCGATATATCTTTAATAAGTTCCTCGTAAGTTCTGATTGCTTTATCTCTAAGGTCGTCGAGTTCTTTATAACCAGACTCTTTATTTACGACAACATTATATACAGCGAATTGTTTATTGTTGTTGAAGTTGTTATCGAGAAATCCGAAGACCTCGTTGATTTTTAACGTAGCAAAGAGAAAACATGCGGAAAGGACTATGGCGAGGATATCTAGGATTATAAGAGTTACTTTCTTAGTCTTAAGACGAATAACCTTAAAGATATAGAATAGCGTGATAATAATAATTATGGCCATCGCTGGATAAGCATATTTTGCGGGAAGGATTGAGGTAGAAAGAAGGCGGAAAAGGAAGAGCCCGTTTATGATGGTTGCGAGTGCAGCAAAAACAATCGAAACGAGTCGGGTTACGATGAATTTTTTCTTTTTAGATTGTTTTACCACTTTTTCTTCCTTGTTAAGAGGTTCGTTTATTATAATTTCTTCTTCAGGGGTCTGCTCATCGTCGAACGACAGCTCAATCTGGTCGATTTCTTCAAGGGGTGCCTCAATCTGCTCCTCGAGTTTTTTATCTACCGCTGTTGTTTTTCGAATAATTTTTTCTACCTCTTCACGCAGAGATTCTTCTTCGGCGACGAAATCCGCTTCTGTCTTTTTCTTGAAACCTTTTGGCGGTTTTATATCAAAAGTTTCACCAGAAGAATTTCCACCTCTATTCGTCATACTACCTTCCTTATTAATATTATTTTAGCATATAATATATAAAAAATAAACATAAAGTTAATTTACTTTTTAGGCATTTTATGGTATAATAGAGGTAAGAAAAAGTTGTATGGGAGCTATAAAAAACATGTCGGCTCTAGAGAGAGCAGCCTATCTTTATGAGAACCCGAATCGGGACTTCTTATCACGCTTTTCGTTAGTGATGTGGAATGTGAAATTTGTGTTTTACTCTTTTGTAAAGAGGGTTTTTGATATCTTGCTCTCCCTTATAGGACTAATTTTATTGTCGCCATTATTTTTAATCATTGCGCTTCTAATTAAGAAGGAGGATGGCGGCCCAGTCTTATTTAAACAAACCCGTACAGGCTATCTTGGCAAAGAGTTTAAGGTTCTGAAATTCCGCTCAATGAGGGTCGGAAACGATGTCCGTGATAATTCGAGAGCCGATGAACATACGAAAATGGGTAATTTTATGCGCAAAACCTCAATTGACGAGCTTCCACAACTCATAAATGTCCTAAAAGGTGATATGAGTTTTATTGGTCCACGTCCATGGATTACTGAATACTATGGATATATGAACCAGCATGAGAGGATGCGTGTTTTGGTTCGACCGGGTATTACCGGCCTTGCACAGGCAAACGGCAGAAACGGTATTTCGATTTTTAAGAAGATTGACTACGACCTAGAATATGTAAAGAAATACTCAATTTTTATGGACATTCGTGTGATTCTTGATTCAGTAAAGGCAGTGATATTTAAGACAAATGCTGATGCGGGCAAGATGGTGATCCATAACGAGCTCGACGAACTAAAATCGAAGAATAAGAGATATGTGGATATTAGGAATAATTAATATGAATGGGTATAATAGTCTATGATGTACGCTTCTGATATATTGTTATATTCATTTATATTTATACTATCGTCGATATTTGCTTTTATTGGTCTTAAAAAATATAAAACTAATCGCTTTATTAGTATCATACTGATAGCAATTGGTATTTTAATCCCTTCGATTATGGCTGGCATTAGGTATGACGTGGGTGTTGATTATTTTTCATATCTAAAGATGTATAACAATGTTGTAAATGGTAGCGAAATGTATTTCCGTTCTATCGAACCGGCTGGGGCTTTTCTGATCACTCTTTCTGCTAACCTGGGTAATCCTGTTATTTTATTCTTTAGCTTTAGTTTTATTACGAATCTCTGTCTATTCCTTTCATTCAATAAATTACTAAATAAAGATGCTAAATATGTAGCTCTTGCATATCTTATATCTCTGTTCATAATGTTCCCACTATCCTTAAATGTTATTCGAAGTGCAGCCGCAGCTTCAGCGACCTTATTAGCTATAAGTAGCCTAATAAAGTCTAAGAGAAGGAATATTATTAAGTTCTTAATACTTTTGTTCCTTGCATTTCTTTTTCACAAGACGTCAATTATTGTACTCCTATTTCTTCCGTCATTTATTTTGTCTAAGAAACAAGGGAAAAAATATCTAAAACCTAAGATTTTTCTACTTACTTTATGGTGTATAATAGCGTTGTTTACGCCTGTATTATATGGTATTACAAAAAATATTATTGATTATGGCGAATATTCAAGATATCTGGGAGAAATTGGCGACGCGTTCTCAATCCCTATCGCTAATATAATTTTGATTATTCCTATAGCTGTCGGTTATCTATATCTAAGAAAAAATAGAGACAAAATCGAGTTTGAACAAGAGGGCCAAAATTATTTAAGTGTCTTATATTGTTCATCGTATTACTTACCACTTTCCATAGTTGTGGGTTGGTTAACTCTTGTTGGCATTGGAGGCTTATCGAGGTTATCACTTTTAGTTGAGACGCTAGTATATTGTTTAATGTCATATATTCTCCTGATGATGGATAAGACTTCATCGAAAAATAAAAAGACATTGGTGGCTATAATATTTGCTATTGTTACAGTATCACTTTTTGTAAGGAATCTTAACTGGTCTCAAGCGCTTCCATACAAGACGGTTTATCAAGAGGAGATAGTATATGAAAGAAAAAATTAAAAAAATATTCTTCTATAGTGTATGGTTATTGAGATATAGTATAATGACTATCATCCTCATATTTTTTACGATTCCTTTAAGGTTCTTCAAGAAATATAAAAATCTTTGGGTTATATCCGAACGCCCAAATGAGGCTAGAGACAATGGATATTGGCTATTTGACTGGATTCTAAAAAATAAACCAGAGGAAAATGTAAGATTTATATTATCGAAGAACAGTAAAGATTACGATAAGATGCCAAGAAAAGATCTTATTATTGAACCTGGAAGCCTTAAGCATTATGTTTACTATATACTGTCATCATATTCTGTATCAACGCATATGCATGGAGCGAGCCCGGGTAAATCTTTTTGCATTCCATTCCTCCCGCTTATGAGAAAGAAAAAAACTGTTTTTCTACAACATGGGATTATCAAGGATTACATACCACTTCGTGGCAAACTAGATATAATAATTGCAAGTTCATACGAAGAAAAGGAACTAATTCTTAAAGCTAACCCGAAATACGAAAAAAATGTTTTTGTTACCGGTTTATGTCGATATGATGGCCTTAAGAAAGCGAATGGCAAAGAAAAGATTATTCTTGTCATGCCAACTTTTAGAAAAAAGATTAGAGATATTGGTCGCCTAAAAAATGCCGACGAGGTCTTCATTTCGACTCTTTACTATAAAAAATGGAATTCGTTTTTAAATAATAAAGAATTTAATGACTTAATATATAAAAATAATATTAAAGTGATCTTTTTCCCTCACAATGAAATACAAAAACTCGCACATAATTTTCTTGTCGACAACAAAAATATAACTATCGGCAAACCTGAAGAATTTGATATTCAGGAGCTACTTTGTATGGCTGATATTCTTGTAACGGATTATTCAAGCGTCCTGTTTGATTTTGTTTATATGGGTAAACCTGTAGCGTATTATCAATTTGACCAAGAGGATTTTTTCAGTAGTCACTATAAAAGTAGTGGAAAGGCTTATCCTTTTGGCGAAATAGCAAAAGATGAGACCGACCTTGTGTTGAATATTAAAGATATAATAAAAAGAGGATATACGCTAGATAAAAAGTATATTGATGAGTCAAAAAATTTCTATAGGTACAGAGATAACCATAATTGTGAAAGAAATTTTAATGTAATAAAGGGGATTTATGAAAAATAAGAATCCACTTATATCTGTTATAGTTCCTATTTATAACGTAGAAAAATATCTATGCAAATGTATAGATTCAATTATTTCGCAGACATATAATAACATTGAAATCGTTCTTGTTGATGATGGCTCTACTGATAATTCTGGTGAAATGGCGGATGATTATGCAAGAAAAGATAGAAGGATTATTGTTATACATAAAGAAAATGGTGGTCTATCTAGTGCAAGGAATGAAGGTATAAAACGTTCTAAAGGGGAATGGTTGGCATTTGTAGATTCTGATGACTATATTGATGATAATTTTATAAATAGTTTATATAATGCTGTCTGTAACAATAATGCTGATATGGCAACATGTAATTTGCGTCCATTCTCGAACGACGGACTACATCTTAAAAAAACTCCGCATTTTCCACACGGTTGTTTGTCGGGCACTGACGCAGTTAATGATATGCTAAAAAATCGAAGACCAGCGTATATATGGCTTAGCCTGTATAGAAGAAATTTATTTGCTAAGAACAATATATCCTTTCCTGATGGGAGAAATTATGAAGATATTTCTACTAAGATTAAATTACTATATAGCGCCAATAAAGTTGTTTTTATAGACAAAAACTTATACTACTATTTAATGAGACGAGATAGTATCACTGGCGAAAAATTCACACCTAAGCGATATGATGACTATATGTTCGCGATAAATGATGCCCGTGAGTGCTTATCAAAAATGAACAGAGGCAAGGGGGCAAAATATATAGAATATTTTGTTTTGTATTCTCTGTTTACGTTGCTTAATTATATCGCAAGAGACAATTGTAAAAAAACTGATAATAAAAGGTATTGGAAGCAGATTCGTAAAGATATTAAAACTGCTTATAGAAAGGCAGAATTTCCGTCTTTGAAGAAAAAAATTATGTACGCATTGATGATTATACTTTCGTCTAACTATGCAGTATATTCAAAACTATATTTGAGGCTGAGAAAATGAAAAAGACTACCATACTGTTCACAATTTGGTCATTTGGTTACGGTGGCGCTGAGCGTTTTGTTTTGAATATTATAAAGAGATTAAGTAAGGAGAAATACTCGTTCATAATTTTCTCGGATAGTCAGAAGGATGGACCGCTGATGAAAGAATTTGTCGAGGCTGGAGCTAAGGTATACTCAGCTACATATCATAGGTTCAAACATCCTATTAGGCACAGAAAAGAGTTAATGAAGATTATCATCGAAGAGAATGTGGATATCGTCCATGCAAATGATGATTTAAATATGATATTCCCATTACTGGCCAATAAAAGAAGGGCAATATTTATTGCGCACTCGCATAATACTGTATTTAGGTTTACTAATAATAAAATAATATCTTTTGCCTTATCTCATCTTATTAAGAGATATATTTCGAGGCATGCAGATTATCGAGTGGGTTGTAGCGATTTGGCAGGTATAGCGTTATTTGGTAAGCGTAAATATTCGGTAATATTAAATGGAATTGAACTAGATCGGTTCTCGTTTAATATCAAAAAACGCATGGATTTAAGACAAACACTGAATATACAAGAAGACTCTGTTGTTATTCTAAATATTGGACGACTAGTAAAGCAAAAGAATCATGAATTTTTGATAGAAGTTTTTCGCAAGTTTAACGAAAGAAAAAGAAATTCTTATCTAGTCATTATAGGCGATGGGGTTGATCGAGAAAAACTGAGGCAAAAAGCGGACGAATCTGGCGTAGGAGAAAAAATATTTATCTTATCTGGCAGGAAAGATGTTTCTGATTATTATAACTTAGCTGATTTCTTTGTAATGCCTTCTCTGTATGAAGGTATGCCAATGACATCAATAGAGGCACAGGCTAATGGATTAAAATGTATATTCTCCAATGCTATTACAAAAGAGGCTGATCATAATGGCGCATCAATATTTTTACCGCTATCCTGTGGTCCAGAAAAGTGGTCTGATATAATGCTTAATTTGGATACTAAAAGGAACACTAATGCGTGTGGTAAAATTATAGAGTATGATATACGTGAAGTTACAAAGAAGGTTGATGACTTATACAAACGTATTTCTCGTCGATAACTACGTAAGGGTGTAGCATGAAAAACAGTCTAAAAAATCTACTCACAGCATTTATCGGACAATTCATTGGCATCCTTGCTGTTTTTGTTACAAGAAAAATTTTTATAGAAATCTTAAACGCAGAATATCTAGGTATAGATGCGCTATTTACTAATATTATCTCTCTTCTTTCTCTCGTTGAACTTGGAATAGGCCCATCAATGGCCTTTGCTTTATACAAGCCAATCGCAAATGGCGACAAAGAAAAAATAAAATCTTTGATGTATACATATAAAAAAGCCTATCATCTGATAGCTGTAGCTATATTAGTTTTAGGCGTAGCGTTCCTTCCGTTTTATAGATATGTTATAAACGGCAATACAGATATAGGTGTGAACCTGGATATTGTCTATTTAATGTTTGTTATAAACTGCGTCGCGTCGTATATCTTGTCATATAAAAGAACGCTTATTATTAGCAATGAAAAGAAATATGTTGCGACAATAATTAGGTATTCATGCTATGTTGCCATGAATGTTCTGCAGATCCTAATTCTCATCCTAACAAAGAATTATTACCTATACCTTGCACTTCAAATACTGTTCACTATAATAGATAATGTTTTCGTTTCGGCTGCTGCGAATAAAATGTATGGGTATTTGAAAGAAAAAGATATCCATCCTCTCGATAAACAAGAAAAGAAAAGTCTTCGTAAAAACATCTCAGCTATGTTATTCCATAAGGTCGGCGGTCTTGTAGTGAACTCGACAGATAATATATTAATATCAAAATTTGTTGATGTTATATATGTCGGTATTAACTCGAATTATCTCTTGATTACTAACGCGCTTACGTCGATTACGAACCAATTCTTCGAGGCTACTATCGCTAGTGTTGGGCGCATTGGTGCTAAAGAAAATATCAAAAAGCTAAAAGAGGTTTTTAGAAAAGCATTCTTCTTTAACTTCGTGCTTTTTGGCATGTTATCCTGCGTGTTATTTAATGTTGTGAATGACTTTTTGAATATGTGGGTCGGAGATAGTTATGCGTTCCCACTTTATATTGTCGCGATGATTGTCGCCGTGTTCTATCTAAGAGGTATAAGGAAAAGCTGTCTTATGTTTAGGGATGCACTTGGCCTTTTCTGGTTCGACAGATATAAACCACTAGCTGAAGCCGCTATTAACCTTATATTATCAATAGTACTTGCACAGTATATTGGCATAGCAGGTATTTTCATTGGTACAATTGTAAGCTCCATTCTCGCTCCAATATGGGTTGAACCATATATATTATATAAACGTGGGTTCAAGGAAAGCCCATTAAGATATTACTCTAAACTTATTGAATACACATTATTTACTGTGGCTACAACTGCTCTAGTTTATATAATTAACTGCTCTATAACCTTCATACCTAACCTCGTTCTCGGTTTTATCCTAAAGAGTGTAATCTCGATAGCTATATTTACCATTCTTGTAGTAATTATCTACGGAAGGACAGAAGAATTCCGCTATTATATTAACCTAGTAAGGAAGATTCTAGGGAAAGTGAGAAGGAAAAAATGAGTTTACTAGCAAAGACGAGAGAATCGAAGTTTGAGCTTATGCGCATTCTAGCGATGTTTGCAATCATACTCCACCATTTAAACGTGCATAGCGTTTGGACTCCGAATACGGATCCAAACTCGTTTTTTAATGTGAATTACTATCTAGCAAATATCTTTTCTTTCGGAGCGGTAGCAAATGTTGTCTTTGTAATACTGACCGGCTACTTCATGATTAAAACCGAACCTTCTGCTAAGAAAATAGTTAAATTAATACTACAGATGTACTTCTACTCAGTATTATCGGTAGTTATTGTTACGTTTCTTAGTAATCATCAATTCACGAAAAATGAAATTATAGGGAGCCTGCTACCATACCCGTGTGGAGACAACTGGTTCTGTGTTGCGTATATTACTCTATTTATATTTATGCGTTTTATAAACAAGTTTATAAATAGCCTAAGTAAAAATGAGCACCGGGCTCTTCTTATATCGTTGATTATAATAACATCGATACTTCCTACGTTTGTTAATGCACCATTCTTCTCGAATCTAGATCTATTTGTGCTTGGTTATTTAATTGGCGCATATATAAGATTATATGTCGATAAAAAACAGAATAATAAGAAAACCATACTTATCCTATTCCTTACGTTTATAGTAACTATTGTCGCTGTTACGCTTAGATATATATGGGATATGAATAAAGGGCTTAGCATAGATATAACTAGAACAGCTTCTTATATTTTAGACAATAAATCAATATTTGTTATCGTAATGGCCACATTGATATTTATCATATTTAGAAATTCCACGATTAAGAATAATAAATTCATAAATAGAATAGCGAAATCGACTATAGGAATATATTTAATACATGATAATCTTTTGGTGCGAAGATATTTATGGGAAAAAGTTGCAGTTTTAAACATTAATATACTGCACCCAATATCATTTATAATCTTTGCAATTTTAATCACTATGGCTATCTATGTGGTTTGTCTGGTAATAGACCAAATACGAATTATTCTCTTCGATAAGATTGAAGATAAAATATCCGAAAGAGCCAGCGATATCTATTTAAAAACCAGACTACGTCTAGGCCTTTAACCCTAGCCACAACATTCTTCTTATGCTATAATATACCCAATGAAGAAACTGAATTATGGTGGGCCGGTTGTTCTTGTCGTCATGGACGGCGTTGGTCTCTCGAAAAATTACAGCGGTAACGCAGTTCTCCAGGCGCACACCGAGTTTCTTGATAATGCTATAAAAACCCAAAAAACTATGGGTCTTCTCGCATCTGGCGAAGCAGTCGGAATCCTAAAAGGTCAGATGGGAAATTCCGAAGTCGGGCATAACGCTCTCGGTGCAGGCCAGATTATAAAGCAGGGAATCGCGAAAATCGAAGACGAATTCGAGTCAGGAAAAATCTGGGAGTCAGCAGGCTGGACAGGCGCAATCGCAAACGTCAAAGCCCATAACTCTACTCTCCATTTTTCAGGCATTTTTAGCGACGGCGGTGTTCATTCTGATATTAATCATCTATTTAAAATGCTTGAGCGCGCAAACGAAGAGGGGATAAAACGCGTACGTATTCATCTAGTCCTAGATGGTCGTGATGTGCCTCCTAGAAGTGCAGAAAAATATATCGAATCTCTCGAGACATTCCTTGAAACTTTGACTGACGAATATGGCGCAAAACGTGACTATAAAATCGCCGGTGGCGGTGGTCGTATGGTGTATATTGCAGACCGTTACGAAACTGATTGGAAAATTGTTGAACGTGGATGGAACGCAATTGTTTACGGTAAAGCTGATAACTATTACGGCTCAGCCAAAGAGGCAGTTAATGAGCTTCGTGAAAAGAATAAAGATGTACTCGATCAATATCTCCCTCCATTCGTTATCATTGAGAATAATAAACCGGTCGGCGAGGTAAAAAGCGGTGACAGCTTTATCTATTATGATTTTCGTGCCGATCGTGCTATTGAAATCGCTCAGGCCTTCACTTATGAGGTATTCAACGGATTCCATCGCGGAACACCTGATAATACTCGTCTAGATGTATTCTTTGCTGGTATGACCGAATATAACTCGGATACTCATGTTCCTCAATATCGCCTTGTCGAACCGGTAGAAATTCACGATTCTTTACATGAATTCCTCGGCAAGAATGGCATATCCCAACTTTCAATCGCAGAGACTGCAAAATTCGGCCATATAACCTACTATTTTAACGGCAACTCTTACGAGAAATATGATAACGAGAAACAGATTGAAATCGAGTCGGACACTCGCCCATATAATGAACGTCCTTGGATGAAATCTGCTGAAACTACCGATGCATTGCTATCTGAGATTGAGAACTATAGATTCATCCGCATAAACTACGCCGCTGGCGATATGGTTGGCCATTTTGGTGAACTTGAAGCGACTATTACTGCTATGGAGGCGATTGATATCCAGCTTTCGCGTATAGCTGAGAAAGTTGATGAACTTGGCGGTATGATGATTATTACTGCAGATCACGGCAACGCTGAAGAGTTATTTGATGAGAATGGCGAACCAAAGACTTCGCATACGACAAATCTCGTTCCATGTATCTTCTATGATAATACGAAAAATTCTGAAAAATATGAGCTGAACCGCCTAGATGATGCGGGGATAACAAATATCGCTCCTACAATCGCAAACCTTCTTGGATTCACAGATTTGCCAAAAAGCTGGCGTAAAAGTCTTATAAAATAACTAAAATGGTCAGGGTAATCGGACTTGAACCGACGGCCTCAGCGTCCCGAACGCTGCGCGCTACCAACTGCGCCATACCCTGACAATATCTAAATTTTAACCCGAAAATAGCCATTTTTCAAGTAAGCTCTTGAAAAATATTGAAACATAAGTTATAATAATAAAAGGTTGGATTCGTAGCTCAGTTGGTTAGAGCGCTGCCCTGTCACGGCAGAGGTCGCGAGTTCGAGTCTCGTCGGATCCGCCACAAAGACGCGTTATGCGCCTTTTTTGTGTGCAAAACCTCTTGAAAAAAACCTAAAAATATGCTAAAATGACGAGGATATTAACTAACAAGGAAGTTTTTTAATGAGTCGTATCGGAAAACTACCTGTTGACATTCCAGCAGGCGTGACAATTACGGTCGGCGACAAAGAGATTACTGTCGCTGGTCCTAAAGGCACGCTCATGGTCCCTGTTCAACAGAATACTACCACTAAGGTAGAAGATAATAAACTTGTAGTAAC
>JAEEGK010006946.1_pt1 | contig 27089 bp, 24 predicted proteins | sample 8958771 | NCBI WGS metagenome assembly JAEEGK01 (sample SAMN16246547, study PRJNA631951) | gut metagenome | biome: gut microbiome; feature: rumen; material: SC-attached | host: Bos | place: Iran: Karaj | collected 2018-10 | reverse complement strand
TTCTTTATAAGTACCTGAGCAACAAAAAGTTCTTGCTGGGGCAAGCGGCAAAGCCGAGCGGCTCAGGATTTGGCCATGTCAGATTTTTCACTTACCTTAGTGCTGCAAATCAAGACAAGCAAAATCATCAATGACATGGCAAAGGTACAACAAAAATCTGAGAAAATCAGCGCTTTTGGCGGAATATTTTTTCGTTTTGGACAGATTTGACCGTATTCTGCTATGAAGTGAACCCCAAAGTTTGGACAGATTAAACATTATGTAGTCATGGGGACAGGCACCTAGGGCATCCGATGTCAGGCCAAGACAACTCGCCAGAGTTACTGGCATGAATTACGAAACCATCAGAAATATTGCCCAAAAAATGACATAAAAACAGGCACCCATACCCAAGTGCCTGTCCCTACGGCTACTGGCGAGATTGCCATCAACTGGAACGCCTCGCTTCTGGCGCTCCTCGGCTGGTTGGAAGCTGTACAGTAACTACTTCAGGGTCTTTGTGACCTCAGTCCCATTGTAATCGATGGTCTGAGTCGTTCCATCAGGCCATACCAGCGTGAACTGACGCGACTGCAATAGTCCTGGGAATGAACCCTGACGTGCGCCGATTGTGAGCGTGCGGGTCTTATCCTTCCATACGAAAGGAATGGTTGTATAGACTCCACGCTCATAATTATAGCTGTCGCCCTCGTCCTCGTAGAGCGTGAACTGTCCGTCGGCACCAGGATAGATGCGTATCTCGAGGTTGTCCCAAGACTTCTCGCCAACATACTGCATCTCAGGACCGAGGGGCAGGATGCTGCCTGCACGCACAAACATCGGCACACAATCTAACGAAGTCTTCAGTGCGACGTTCTGGCCTCCGTTATACAGTTGGTTTGTCCAGAAGTCATACCAGTCGGCACCCTTCGGCAGATACTTCGTCGCCGTCTTCGTCACTGTCCAGTCCACACCTCCTACATCTTCCTTCTGACTTCTTACATCATTTCTGTCCCATCCGGTCATAGCGTTGGTACGAATGACTTTCTCCTCCGTATATTGCGGATCGACGATAGGGGCTGCAAGGATGCTGCGACCGAACATAAACTCGTCCGTCATATCCCATACCTTCTTGTCGGCAGCGAAGTCGGCAAACAACGGGCGCATATAGCTGTCATTGTTTGAGGTCACTTGCCAGGCTGTACTATATAAATAAGGTATAAGGCGATAGCGCAGACGAATCTGCTTTTCTATTGCGTCATAGACGGGCTCGCCCTTTTGACCGAACTGCCATATCTCACGAGGCGCATCGGCACCATGACTGCGGAAGACCGGACAGAACAGGCCGTACTGCATCCAACGCACATAGAGCTCCTGGAACTGCGGATTCTTCGGAGCCGAACCGCTACCCTTCGTATTGTAAGAGCTGCAGAAGAAACCGCCGATATCCGTATTGAAGTTAGGATTACCCGTCAGCGTGAAGCTCAGTCCTGCCGGCACCTGCTTGCGCAGCATGTCCCACGAAGAATTCACGTCGCCGCTCCACATGTTCGAGCCGTAGTGCTGCTGACCGGCATAGCTGCTTCGTGTCATGATGAACACGCGCTTCGGTGAATTAGGATAATCCTTGCGCTGCGACTGATAGATGCCGCGAACCGTCTCCAGAGGGAAGGCGTTACGCTGCGAGCGCCAAGTGCCGCCATACACCTTATGTTCGTAGTCGCTCTCTCGCGGATTGAAGAAGTCGGGATCGGTAGAGTCCATCCACCAGGCATCCGTACCATAGTCGTAGAGCTTCCTCAGATACTTCCAGTAGATATCGCGGGCATCAGGACTGAAGGCATCGTAAACCTTCACGCCCGAAGGATAGTCACGCATCGGGGGCCAGACGTGCGAGATTCCACTCTGGGGCCACGTCTCGAAGGGCATCAGCAGTCCCTTCGCATCCAACTCCCTGAACTGCTGGGTCTGCGGGCCGAAGCTGGCCCAGATGGAGATCATGAAGTGGGCGTGCTTCTGGTGCACGTTCTGTATTAGCTGCTTACCCGTCGCAAAGTCCTCAGAGAGGAAGTCCATCGCATTCCACAGGTAGTTCGAGCCCCAGTACTGCCAGTCCTGGATGATACCGTCGAGGGGCACGTTCAATGCACGATACTTGTCGACGATGCTTTCCGTCTCAGCAGCGGTCTTATAACGCTCCTTCGACTGCCAGAAACCATAGGTCCACAAGGGGAACATCGGCACGTCGCCCGTCAGCCAGCGCATCTGGGCAATCACACCGTCGGCACTTCCGCCATACATGAAATAATAGTCCACGCCTTTGCCGACCTCCGAGGTGAACGTCATGCCGTTTTGGTCATCGTCGAACTGCGTAGGCGAATAATTCTCCCAGTAGATGCCCCAGCCCTTGATGCTCTGCAGCACGTTCTGGAAGTCCTCCAGGTTCGACTGTTCCATGCGCTTGTGCTCGCCACGACGGTTCATCTTGCCGTTCTGGATGGTTCCCAAGCCGTAGATGGCCTCGTCCTTGTCCAGAGAAAAAGTCTGGCGCACCTTACTGATGTCGCAGCTCTTCTCCTTCAGCAACACCTTACCCTTGGCCGTCAGGAAGGTCAGGTTACCCTGTGCGTCCTTCTTCACTGTCAGTTCACTGCTCTTCCACATATTGCCGTTTTGGCTCACGGCAACCGCCTCTGGTTTTGCCGTCACCACAAGGGTCTTCGTGGGCGCGCCCTTCACGACGTGCACAATCTTCGGCGTCATAAACTCAATCTTTACTTCCTGTGCCATAGCGGCTATCATAACCAGCAGCGACACAACGGTCAAGGACAATCTTTTCATACTTTTCGTTTTATTCCTAAATTCCGCAGCACTTTAGTTTAACTTTCTTTATAAGTACCTGAGCAACTTTTTGTTGCTCAGGATTTGGCCATGTCAGATTTTTCACTTACCTTAGTGCTGCAAATCAAGACAAGCAAAATCATCAATGACATGGCAAAGGTACAACAAAAATCTGAGAAAATCAGCGCTTTTGGCGGAATATTTTTCGTTTTGGACAGATTTGACCGTATTCTTTCCTCTGTAATCGACTCCCACCTGGGACTTCGCAGTAAGTTGATAGGCTATCAGTACAGCGAGATAATACGGGCCGTCTTCTCCGTTTTCTGCTGTGGCGGCGACTGCATGGAAGACCTCAACCTGTATCTGAAGGATGTGCACGGTGCTGCGCGGCATAGAAGAACTGGCAACGGAGAACATATCATACACGGTAGAAAAGACGGGCAACGTCTATGATTTTTATCTGCGGATTTTAGGGAATATCAATCAATGCCTTACCAACTCTAACCAGACGTCCATCTTTTACACAAAGATAGATTATATTTTCTACACTACGTTTAGTGGATGAGGGGCGGCGCTCGAGTACCTGGCTAATCAAATCGCGCACGCGGACAGGACTATCGGACTGGGCCACAACATCTATAACCAAGTCGAACAATGAACCAGAAAAAACGCCCCACTCGACCAGCGAGTAGATGGTTGTTTTACCGATATTTATCAACCTTTCATCCTTGAACAGATAGGGTTTGATTTGTAAAGGGGTTTTATATTTACTTCGGGGATAAAGCTGTTTATAGCGGGCAAAGATATCTTTAACAAACATCCCCTTACCGTTATCCTTGATAATGTTATAGAATATCTCCGCGTAATCAATGCGGTTGGCAGGCAACTGCACATAATGATCCTGAACACAGACACCCCAGAAATCCTTGATGATACACTCGAACACATACAAAAAATGCTCAACACTATCGGCACTAATCACTTTACCCTCCCTCCAATATTTGGGATTGCTTACAAAGGGGCGTAATGATATCTTATCGGTATTTTTACGGATCTTGCGTACCATGAGATCGAAATCCTCAAAAGCCGAAAAGAAATTAAAGTTTAAATACTTAGCATCGTAAATACAAGTATGGAATGGCTGGTTGCCATTGATATATGCAGAGATTTTGCCTATACCTATATCAGTATATCGGGTTGTAAAATGCAATACTCGCGAATCCTGAAATAGGTTAGCCAAGCAGGCATAGGTGTTAAACGAGATAGACAAATGCTCACGGCGGGAAATATTTTTAAACTGCGACATTTTTGGGGTTAGCACACCTGTAAACGACAGGTTATACGGCTGCCACCATTGGGGATTCATCACGTTTTTATAATCCTGGTCGGCAAACGATTTAATTCCAATAATTTGTCGAATTCTCTCTCTTGAAAACTTACTGCGAGCTGCTGCCAGCGTAGCCTCATCACCCAAGCCACAGTACGATGCAAAAATCTTGGCATTATTATTGGTAGTGGTATTAAAATACCTACACAAGATGTAGAACATAGGATAATGATGATGTTTGCCGTAGAACTGACTAACAAATTCGACATCATCGTTACTAAGAAAGTGGAACTGGTACTTGCAGAGATTGTAACGTACGTTATCTGTATTATCAAAGAGTATCTTATGATATATAGGTTCGAAATCGGCCAACAACTTTTTTAATTGCTGAAAACGCTCTATTCCCACACGAGACAAACGGAATAATTCATTTTCGTTCTTTAGAAAACACATGAACTCAAGATAATCAATCTCACCTTTTACAATCACACTTTGGGTTCTGTTATCATATCGAGACAGTGTTTCCTCGAACGCATGTCTCAGCAAAGAATCCTTATCGGGGGTGATATTGGCAAAATGAACCAAACGCACATTATTATTATTCCGATAATAAGAAAGCCATTTTACGGCATCAACAAAATCATCGTAATTCCCATGAAATAAGGCACGAGCCTTTAAAGTTTCCTTAATCTTTGAACAGATGTTTAATATCATATCCAAACAGGCTAATGCGTATTTCTCGTTATATACAAATATAATATTACACACTTGATAAGGATAGTACAGTAAGTCGCGTGCAAACAAGGTGTAATCTGGGTAAATGGCACGCAGTGCATCGATTACGTCAGCGTCGTACAGCTGTTGCTTTTCGAGCTCATTCCTAAACAAAATACTAACAGTTTCGATGAGATTCTTTTCGGATTGGGCTTCAAAATCTACAGCATGTTGGCTGATATACGCTTTATATTTTTTTCCGAACTGATGTAGAAAATCGCTCACATCTGCCGGGCAACTGATACCAACGTTTTCAAATTTATAACGACGCTTATCGCGGTATATCCAAGGCAACACATCTCTATAAGAGCTGAATAATTTATTTATTCCACTCCAGGCATCCACGCGATAATCCTCCATCAGTTTTTGAAACGCAATATGCAACTTATAATTATATGTATATTCGAGCATAGTTTTTTATTGCAATTTTTCTGTTCAGTTTAATTCGGCCACAAAAGTAGCACTTTTTTCGCAACCAGCAAAATTTTGTTATTAATTCTTTTGGTGGTTTGCAAAAAACATAAAGAGGAATCAGCAGCGATGCTCATTCCTCTTTCTCGTTTTATGTGATTTCCAAAGTTACTTGGTGCGGTTGCGGATTTGCTGCTTGAGGGTTAGGATGCGGCGAACACTCTGGTTGATGCGGGCCTCGCTGAGGGTGCCATCGTTAACGGCGGCTATCACGGCATCGAAGGCCTCGACCAGATTGCGGGGATCGAGCACGATATCTGCACCGGCCTTGATACAGCCCACAGCGGCTTCGGCGTTGGTGTACTGCTTGGTAATGGCGCCCATGCTGATGGCGTCGGTAACGATGATGTTACGATAGCCTAACTCGCCACGCAGCTTATCCTTAAGGATGACGGGCGACATGGTGGCGGGCTCATCAGTACCAGTTACGTTGGGGGTTGCAATGTGGGCAGTCATAATCAGCTGACAGCCCCAGGCGATACCGGCACGGAAGGTTACCATCTCGCAATCCATCATCTCGTCCCAGGTCTTCATCGATTTGGCATAGCCGTAATGGGTGTCGGCAGTGGTGTCGCCATGTCCGGGGAAATGCTTGATACAGCCCGTGATGCCAGCATCTTTCAGACCCTGCAGGTAGCTGGTTACCATGGGTGCTGCCACAGCCGGATCGCTACTGAAGGCGCGCTTACCAATCACTACATTGTCGGGATTGGTGTTGACATCGGCCACTGGGGCAAAATCGATGTCGAAACCATAACGGGTAAGATAGGTGCCGATGGTGTTAGCGCACTCGTAGGCATTGGCAGGATTGCCGGTTTCGCCAATCGACTCCATCGACTCATATTTGGGCAGATTGAAGTTGGGATGGTTGGCCAGGCGCGACACGCGACCGCCCTCCTCGTCGATACACAGCAACGGACTACCATTGAGAGCACGTATCTGCGAGATGAAAGAAGAGAGTTGGTTTTCATCTTCGATGTTCCAGGCATAGAGTATCATGCCACCTATGGGATAGTTCTTAACCACACCTGCCATGCAATCGTTAATCTGCTGCAGTTTGTAGGGCGAAAGTTCTTCGAAACTGCTCCAGTGTATCGTGGTGTCGAGGGCCTCGGGGCGCACGTAGAACATCTGACCTACTTTTTCGCGAAGGGTCATTTTTCGTAGCTGCTCCTCAACGCTACCGGCCGAGCTGCCACTGGGGTTATCATCGTTAGTACAAGCTGTTAACAGCAATCCGCCAAAAAGCACTGCGGCGGTAATCCATGTTTTAAAAATTTTCATACCTATAGTTTTTATTGCAAAAAGATTAATTAGATGGGTGCAAAGATACAACATTTTTTTGGCACCCAACAAAATAATAGGGCGCAAAATAGTAAAAAGATGTTAATAATTAAGCATTAATCGACGAATATTACCAACTATTACGTATATTTGCGGTGAAAAAGATGATTTTACCAATAATTGGGAACTACAACATTTACTACTACTAACTCTATACCAACGAAAACAAAGAGAGGGTTGAGCCGCAAAGCTCATCCCTCTCGATATTTTTAGTCTACTTGGCTTCCTGTCGGGCGAGGTCGAAGCCTTTTAGCATGGCGAAATCATCTATCTGGGCGGTACCGTTTTCCTGGATGGCCATGGCGCGGGCCACGCTTATCCAACGGGCGGGGCGATCGCTGGGGATGCCGATGGGCTCGTCGGGGCCGATACCAGAGAGCTGCGACACTCTCTGGATATAGGCTGCGGTGTGGTTCTCGATAGGCGGCGCCCACTTAGTGATGATTTTACGGATGGTAAACAATCGGTAGGTGTGGTAATACACGCGGGTAAGCAACCAGAAGGCAGCTCGCCACCCCCACTCCATGCTCTCGAACTGACAGAACGAAGCATCGTTCTGCTGGGCACAAAGCCCCTTCCACTTAGCCGCACTGCGACGGATATTCAGTGGATTACAATTACGTATTCCTCTAGGTGTTGTAGTCATAACTAATGTTTAATCTTTTAATGTACTTGACGCTTTTTTAAAACTGCCATCTGCCATCTGTACCACATAATGACGCTTTTTCCAGGTGCTGACCATATTGCCTGTTTTATCGGTGTCCATACCAAGTTTTATTCGAACCTGCTTGGCATCATCGATGGTAAACGTACTGGGCAACAAATCAAGCAAACTACGAGGGCCGCGCTTTGATGTTGGCATATCATCATCGGCATGGCGTATCAGGTCGCCAAAGATGGCCATCTTAATGTAGAGGTCGTAGAACAGACTCCAGCGACAGAACGACTCGATGCTCCTTTCCCACTTCATACCATTAGCGGCATAGAGCAGACAAGCCTTACGAAAGGCAATCACCAGGGCACGGTGCGAGAGGTTGTCGAAAACACGATCCTGCGACAGACGGGCAAAATCGGCACAATCGTCCTTGAGCTTATGAGCCAACCGTTTGGCCTCCTTGCAATCGATAACACCCGTACTCTTTTTTAGGTTCTCGATAAAAGGCTTCAGGGTTGAGTCGTAATTCTCGTCGTAAGTGCCAAACACCTCTATTTCGGCTCCAATCTCATCCTCAGGGATAGTACCCAGGCAAAGGCGAGAGATAGGACCATCGGTAAGCACATAGCGGAAATACTTGATGGCCTTGGCGATGGTGGTATTGGCATTCCAGTTAAGATGCAAACTACCCGACACTGTTACACTCTGAGTACCAGCGCGATCGGTTCCATAATCGTTACCTTCATCGTCGCACAGTTTCAGGGTAGTAAACTGGTTACCGCGACCAGTAGCGCCCTCAATCTTATCCCATTGTTCCAACTCGTTTATTCGCACATAGAGCGGTGCACCTTGCGCCTCGTCCATACGCTGCGCCAAGGCAGCTTTGGTAATATCGCTCTTGATGGTTTGAATAATCAGATCGTCGGGACGTTGCGGTTTCTGCTTGTTGGCGGCCTTCGAGTTATACTCCTCGTTAAACTCCTTCAGACGACGGCGATTCTCCTCATCACGCTGCTTCATATCGGCAATGATATGAGCGAGCGGCTGCTTGGTACTCGAGTCTTTACCCGAACCCGTACCGGCTACTATCAGACAGTTGGCGCGAAGTTCACGAACCTGATTATCGATATACACAAAGCTTAGCTTTCGAGGATATGACATCAGAGGTGGGAACATGGCCTGTGCCACCGTGGCTTTGTACTTTTGCGGCGTGTTGCAGGTTACTGCCTTTACCAGTTTGGGCAGCACCGAGGGCAGCTGTGGAGGCTGACTGCTGGCAAATATCCGAGAGAGTTCGGAACTGGGTGCATCGGGATCTACATCTTGTGTTGGCTGGGGGCATTCCATGTGGCGCAGTCGTAAACTCTGCGCAAACAGCTGCTCCTGGAACTTCAGCAGCTTCTGGTTAGGATTGGTGTACTTAGCGTAGAAATCAGTTACCAGTTGCTGGATGTTATCGTCGTTCCAATGTTCGGGCATCAACACAGCCAGTATCCCGTTGGTTTCGGCCTTAGTAAGTAGCTGTGTGGCACCACTCAAAAACACCTTTACCGTAGTGTGTCGGCCACCTGCATCCAGAAAATCGGAATGCTCGAGTCCCTTCTCCTTCATCACGCCATCGGCAATAAACCTAATGCGGTCGTCGATTTCTGTGACAGGGGACGCCACCATGACAGGGGACGGGTTCCTGTCACAAGACAAATCGCTCGCAGTGGTTGTGACAGGTACCCGTCCCCTGTCATGGTCCAGCCAAGGTTTGTAATGTTTGCGGGCCTTCTTAGCTGATGGAGGAACATCTTCGAGCCCTTGACGCTCACGTTCTTTTAGTTGAGTGTATTCGGCCTCGCATTCCTGGGCACTCATAGGTTCGGCAAACAATTCATCATCCATATAGATCAGATCATCAGGCGAACCACTCGAACTGAACGACACTCGTTGCAAATCATGGGTATTGGTATCCATCTCCAACTGCAGAATACTGGCTATACGCACCTGATTTTCGAGGATGGTGGTACCTAACTGACGACTGCAAACCAGATGGTAGCCGCCACTGGCACTCATCTCCAGCATCTTAAGCCCTATCTCATCCTTTTTTGCGAGTATTTGCTGAGCCATTTTCTGTGATTCGTCCTGATTGTAGCAGTCGATATCATGGAAAAAGTAGCTACCGATGCTCTTGCAGCCCGCCAACGGGCCCTCTGCATGACCTAAATTGTAGGCAAACTGCGCCAATTTTGCCTTGGCTTTTTCGTCGCCTGCACGCGCCTTTGCGAGGTTTTCAAGGTTTTCGGCACTATTGCGGATGGCCACAAACTCCTCTCGGTTATTAACGCGAGAGGCAATTTTCTGCCTCTTCGCGTTATAAGTAACATGATAAATCACTTACTCCATCCTTCCTTTTTCAGGTAAGAGATGATTTTATTCACGTCTCTTTGCAATATCTTATGCAGCATATAGCGCATACTGTTAGGCACCTTGAAGATGATATAATCATAGCCGTCGGCTGCAAACGAAAGGCTCGACCACATACCCTTGAATACAGGTTTACCTCGATGTCGCGTCTTTTTTCGCATACTATCAAATATACCGTTACTTAACAGCTGGGCGCGCGCCAAACCCGAGAAAGGCTCAACCTGCCCTACCACAGGATTGTTTGGCAAAAACTGTACGTACTCCTGACCACTCTCGGTTTTGCTGATTACCAGCATACCATTAATCGAAATTGTTCTGTTTACTCTGTCTTTCATTAATCTTCAATGTTTATCGTTTTATCTTCTCAATTTCGTTTGCAATTACATCCATAAACGCCTGTCCGTTATACTCACGAGTCTGGAATCGCAGATTAGCTATCACCAGTTCGCCCTCGGCAAACTCGATAGTAGCCAGGTTACCAAGTGTGGTTACCACATAGCTATTCTCGTACTTACCACCAAGCTCCTGAAGCACCAACGTGCGCTTGTTAAGCACGCCGTTCTCTGCTTTGTCACTCTGCACGGTAGTCATTACTCCGCACTTTTTCACTCTCAAAATAATTGTTTTCATAATGTAAATAAAATTAATAGTTATTATTATCGGTTTTAGCACCGGGAATTAAATTCGCAAACAGTTCGTCCATCTTCCACAAGTCGCACACATCGCGAGGATTCACCTTATGCTCTTTTTTCGTACAGTAGCGCGTGGCTGTAGCCCTCGTCATATCCTTAAACATGCAACTGGCACAGCATCTTTTCACCCTTACACCGTAGGCATTTCGCTCGTTAGCCGTTACATCCTTCACCTTCAGATTCTGTCGTGAAGCTAATGCCCAGTCGGATGCAGCATCTTTATAAAGCTGTGGATCTTCCTCGTCGAAACTACAGAAGGCCAACGGGCACTCTTGTTTACAGATAACACGCTGAATGGCTTGGATGACATACCGACGGAGCAGGCGGTCGTTGGCACCTTTACGATGTTTATACCTTTCGATAAACTTGTAAACACCTACAACACCCTCGCCTACCAAATCAAGAAAAGTAAGTTTCTTGGTTTTCTGGCTGTACGAATAAGCCACACGGATAATGGCCGGGATGTGATCATTCACAATGATTTCGTCCACACCTGGTTCGTGCAAACGAGTCAGATAGTACTGACGATCTTTGCAACTCAACCGTTTCTTGTTCTCTACATCTTTTAGGAATGCCAGCACGTTTGGATCGGCTGTTTCCTTTAACTCATTAATAATTACTTTATACTTCATACGCTTAAAAAATTAATTTTGCTTTTTGAATGCGATTGCAAAATTAATTCATAACAAAAAGGAGGTTTGTTTCCTGCAGCCAACAAACTACACAATCACTCAACAACTGCAAAAACAATTGTAGGAATCAGTTCAAAGTTAACAAAGCTTTAGCAAACACCCCTTTTTGCAGCCGCCGATAACCAAATTTGCTATCAAGGCTGCAAAAGGGGTATTTTGCTATATGTTACGGTTGCATGCCATTCAAGGCCTGCTTCAAGGTTTCTAGTCGATCAAGAAACTGCTCATTTCCGTTATCAATATAGTTCTTTAAGTCGGGTACATTACTATGTTCCTTATAGAGATAGGCAGCAAATTTTTCGGTCTGGAGATTACGGCCCAGCACCTTATTTATAATGCTGAGTGAAAGCCAGTAGTAATCGCGTATTTTGTTGAAATCCTCTACTGCATAGCTAGTATTCTTCAACGAGTGCTCATCGAGCGAACCAAAACGGACACCAAGAAGCTTACCGGTCCATCTAGAGAGTGTGGTTGCCGAATCAATCTGCTCGTAAAAATGCTTATTTACAAAATGCATAATCTGAACGCTGTTACGCTTATCGGCATGAATCAGTTTCATATCCATCATAGCCATCGCCCAGCCTGCATACTGATAGCCATGCTTAAAATCCACATAAGTAGCTATAGTAGGCACCAACAGTTCGGCCAGTTCCTGCGCCGCTCGGCATGTAAACAAATCGCCATAAGCGCCTGGCACCAGCTGCTGCAAATCAAAGCGTTCTATCTGCTGCAACAGCAGTTTACGACAGTTACAAAAGCTCATGTGACGTATAATGTCATCGTTAGTAAACTGATCGCGATGAGTAAACACAAACATCATATAGTTATCACCATTCAAATAGTGTTCATTCAGCAATCCAAGCAATTTGGGTTGGCGATTCATTGCTATGGTATCAACATAATGCAGAAAGTTCTCTAACGTTTGCTTTGAGTTTCCGTGCTCTGCTACATAGTGATTAAGTTCTCGCAAAAACCTCTCTCTGTCGTTCTCCCAGCTCACCTCTTTGTATTTACGCTCCATACACAGCCAGCGCTTAACACGTAGCTCACAGTTTTCTTCAAGCATCTTTACGTCGCGAGCCAAATTACACAACTTTTCAAAAATAGTGTTCAGGCCAAGGCGGATAATGTCGTACATCTTGTACACATAATCACATAAATCGATAAACAGCCCGCTTATCATGCCTCCATCAACCAGCTGTTCTACCCCCTTGTACTTATCTCGCACAGATTGAATATCATCCAACTCAACAGGCGGATACTTCAGATAATCACGATGTTTCAGAATAGGCGAAATGCTCATTACTTGATCCCACATAGAAAGCATACCTTTTACCTCAACCGATAGCAAACTATAATCCATCGGATAAAGATTTAGCATGGTACCATGCATCTCATGTTCAACCTCGTCCATCGTCTTAGCGGCCACACAGGTTAAACTGTAAAATTGGAATACTTTCCCAAAGAGATCACTGCTGCCCCACGACTTTGCAGTAGCACAACAACGCCCTACGGCAAGTGTGTGCTGCAACAAGGGCGCTATTTCAAGTTTCTGTTTCATTAATTTAATTATTGGTTTTAAGTTAGAAAAAATGGCATGCCATATAGGCACCCAAAAAGTATAACGCATCTGATAGGCATTTTATTATATCAAGCACCTATTATTTTTCAGAAAAGTGGTACAGATGGCAGATGGCAGTTTTATTTTTGCGCCCTTGTCGCTAGCATACCAACGATAGTAAGATTTATAATATATAATATTTTAATAATAATATAATATATATATTATATTATTATTAAATTTCAAAAAACGTTAGTAGGTAGCATGCTCAAAATAAAAACTGCCATCTGCCATCTGTACCAAATTGCACTTTTTTTCGAGCGTGCTTTTTTTTGTGTCTTTTTTGAAGAATAATTTGCAAAGCGCTTGAAAATTTCGTATCTTTGCACCGTCAAAACAAAGATAGCGATGATGCTCGCTCACGCGAAAAAAGTATCTCCCACGTGCACTAAGGAAATCTTCTACGTGTGGCCGCAAAATCAACATCAGAGTGGAGACATGAGACATTAAACATTAAACATTAAAATTTATTTTACAACACTAAAACTAAACATTAAAAATTATGGCACTTAAAGTTAAAGCACAGGAAAAGTTGCAGAAGATTGGCAAGTATGAGGGAACTTATCGTTACATCATGATGCCTGAGTTGTACACCTCGCTCAGTCAGGAGAAGGTGATTAAGGAGGCTGCGCTGCGCAGCGGCGTAAGTAAGGGAATTATGCAGGCATGCTGGGATGCTGCTGGCGAGGTGATTAAGGCTTGGGCCACTGAGGGTCATAGCGTTGCGCTGCCAGGTTTGGGTACCATGCGATTTGGCATCCGCGCCAAGAGTGTAGCCAAGGTAGATGAGGTGAAAGCTGGACTGGTAACCAGTCGCCGCATTATCTTCACCCCAGCGGTGGATCTGAAGGAGGAGCTGGCAGGCACAGCCATCCAGATTACCTGCTACGACCGCGATGGTAAGGAGATTAAGCGTGTAACCTCGACAGACCCAGGTACGGTTGAGGATCCCGACGAGCCAAGCAATGGCGGTGGCAATACCGGTGGAAACACCGGAGGCGGCGGAAATAGCGGCGGTGGAAGCCACGAGCCTATCGGAGACTAAGGGTTGGGGGCGCAAGCCCCACCCTTCACATGAAACATTAAAGATTAAACATTAAACATGAAACATTAACCTATTAAACCTTTAACCATTATGACAAAGAAAGAAACATTAAAGTTCATCGTGCAGATGATTGCTAGTATCGCTACAGCGATTGTAACTGCCCTTGGCGCGACATCGTGCATCGGGGCTTAGCCCCGAAGCGCCACGAGTTCTTGGACAAGCCAAACGGCATAGCCGAGCGGCATGGGATTATAAATAAGCTGCATTATTTCAGCATTTTAAGGAGTTGTTTGTCGGAGGCTTGGGGGCAGATGGTTTGTAGGTGGGCGAAGATGCGCTGGAAGGATTCTTCGGGAGTGCGGGGGCACTGGGTGGCAGCGTGACCATAGAGGCGCTCGGGTGTGGTGAGGAGCGACCAGCCCCAGCCGTACTCACGACCGTGACGGTCGAGGGGATACACAAAATCTTCGGTAACAATACGGGTGGCCATCTGCAGGCGGGTAACGTAGCCATCGAACTTACTACGCATCTTAGGACCGGTGAAACCGCACTGGCTGCGCAGCTCGCGGGTAATCAGACTGCCCTCCTGCTCTAAGGTAAAGAGGATAGCTTCATCAATACTACCCTCCTGGGGCGCTGGATACTTGCTGCGGCGGTAGTTACAGAAATCGGGCCACCACTCACGACTGATAAAGCCTGCCTTGCCAGCAAAGAACTTACCATACACATGATGCCCCTCGGTGATGATGCTGCCCTTCCACTTCCACAACGGCCAGTCCCAACCGCCATCGCTGAACACTACATAACGACAATCGTCAGCTACAATCTCTTCGGCCGAGAAACCACGAATACCACTATCGAGCAAAGGCAAAAAGCCAATGCTGCTAATCAGCTCAGTAAGCTGCGCGCTGTTATGTACTTCGGGAAACATCATACGAACATTAGTTTTAGGGAATGAAAAAAGCTCCCGTAAAAACGGAAGCTCATGTTTTGTAGTCGATAGGGGAATCGAACCCCTATGCCAAGATTGAGAATCTTGTATCCTAACCATTAGATGAATCGACCAGCATGTCAAATTATCGACCAGAATGTCAAAGATGTTGTAGTCGATAGGGGAATCGAACCCCTATGCCAAGATTGAGAATCTTGTATCCTAACCATTAGATGAATCGACCAACATCGACACGCTCTCGTGGAGACTTCCTGAGGCGGAAGGAGGGGGATTCGAACCCCCGGTACGGGAACCCGTACGGCAGTTTAGCAAACTGCTGGTTTCAGCCACTCACCCATCCTTCCAAAGGACCTTAGAGTACCAAACCTTGGGGCATCTCCTCGATTGCGGGTGCAAAGGTACGACTATTTTTTGAATCCTCCAAATTTTTATTCGACTTTTTTTCGAAAAAGTTATTTGAAAGCTACCACTTGAGTAAGCGTTGAGTCGAGATAAAAGGTATTCTGCAATGTGTCGCCCTGATATAAGTATCTCATTCTCAGATAGAACAGATCGCCAGCGGGTGCTTGAGCATACTGAATGCCGCTTTTGAACAAGGGTGCACCATTTTTTCGCATTTTTGCCACAAGTGTGTCGTTAATGTGACGTGTGGTGCCCAAATCGGCAAAATCAACACCCGAGGTCTCTACCCCATCCTGCATATTCTCGGCCACAAAATCCTTCACCGTCTGCTCGGCGGTGTACTGCTTTCCGCACGAAGCGAAAAGCAGCCCACCCAAGCAAAGGGTTATATTTATAATGTACGCGCGCGTATGCATCATTTCTGCGGAATGTTTTTAAGTACATCAAGCAGATGATCCCATACCATCTGTACGGTTGGAATGAGCAGACGCTCGTCGGGGGTATGCACATAGCGCAATGTGGGACCGAAGCTTACCATATCCAACTGTGGATAGCGCTCTGAGAACAGACCGCACTCCAAACCAGCGTGAATACCACGAACCACGGGCTCCTTACCGAACAGTTTTACGTAGCTCTCGCGAACAATCTTCTGCAGCTCTGAGTTGGCCTTCATCTTCCAAGCGGGATAGCCGTCGCCTGATGTGGCCTCGGCACCTGCCAACTGGAAGGCGGCACGGATGGTGGCACACATATTGTCGAGGTTTGACATGACGTTACTGCGCTGGCTTGACAGAATCTCGATGGCATTCTCGGTTGAGTGGATGCTGGCGATGTTTGAAGAGGTCTCGACCATACCGCCGAGCTCCTCGTCCTGACAGATGGCGTAGATGCCATTATCAACAGCCTGAACAGCCCAAACAAAGTTCTTGGCTACAGCAGGGTCGATAACAGGCTCGGCATCGGTGCTCTCCATACTCCAAACCATCTGGGTGTCGGTAACATGGAACTCGTCCTCAACCTCGGCTGCAAATACATTCCAGTCGGCCTTTACGTTCTCCTTTACATCGTGAGGTACGGCAATCACGAACTGACCATCGCGTGGGATGGCGTTGTGCAGCTTACCACTGTGGAACTGAGCCAGCTGGATGCCCTCGTAACGGTTCATCTCCTGATACAGGAAACGAGCGAGGATCTTGATGGCGTTAGCGCGCTTCTTGTTGATATCATCACCTGAGTGACCACCAACCAGGCCCTTGAGCTGGGCTTTCATGAAGAAGCTACCCTCGGCTGCCTGCTGGCGCTGGAAAGTGAATTTGGCTGTGGTGTTACGACCACCGGCGCATGATACGAAGATTTCGCCCTCGTCCTCAGAGTCGAGGTTGATGAGGTAATCGCCAGTCATGAAACCAGCCTTCATGCCCTCGGCACCGCTCAAGCCAGTCTCCTCGTCGCGAGTGAACACGCACTCGATAGGACCATGCTGGATATCATCAGATGCCAGGATGGCCAGCTCGATGGCACAACCGATACCGTCGTCGGCACCCAGTGTGGTTCCCTCGGCTGTGAGCCACTCACCATCTACATAAGTCTTGATGGCGTCCTTATCGAAATCGAACTCTACATCAACCAGCTTATCGCACACCATATCCATATGGCTCTGCAGGATAACGGTCTTGCAGTTCTCCATACCCTTGGTGGCGGGCTTACGTATAATCACATTACCGGTTTCGTCAACTTTTGTATCCAGATTGTGGCTCTCGCCCCATGATTTCAGATACTCGATCATCTTCTCTTCGCGCTTAGATGGACGCGGAATTTCGTTAATCTTCGCAAATTCTGCGAACACAACTGCAGGTTTTAAATCGTTTTTATTCATTATTAATGCTTTTTTTGTTTGATTTCGCTATAAAATGCTTAACTTTGCAGCCGCAAAGATATAAAAAATGATTGAGACTCTACTCATAACCGCGTTAATAATTGCTATAGGCATGGCATTTTTGCTCGTTAAGGTGCTTTTTAAGCCCAATGGCGAGTTCTCGTCGCAGCATATTCACGACTCACAGGCGATGAAAGACCGTGGTATCCACTGTGTGATGGACCAGGATCGCGAGATGCGCCGCAAGAGCAAGTTTGCTGTGGCAGAGAAAATTGAAAATTGAAAAATTGAAAAATTGAAAATTAAAAAAGTAAATAATTAAAAACAAGAAATGAAAAAGTACATTCTTCCTGCACTTGCCATCGCAGCTATGATGGTATCGTGCAACAACCAGAGTCCAAAGATGGACGAACAGCCCGCTGCAGTAAGTGCCGACGGACTTAAGATTGCTTATGTTGAGGTTGACTCGCTGATGACTCAGTACAACTTTGCTAAGGATTACAGCGTAACCCTGCAGAAGCAGAGCAACAACGCCCGCAACACACTTAACCAGAAGGGTAACGCCCTGCAGGCAGCAGTGGCCAACTTCCAGCAGAAGGTTAACAACAATGGATTTACAAGCCGTGAGCAGGCTGCCAGCCAGCAGGCCGCTATTGAGCGTCAGCAGCGCGATCTGCAGGAGCTTCAGGCTCGTCTCGAGGGCGAACTGGCCAATCAGACAGCTAAGTTCAACGAGGCTCTGCGCGACTCACTGCAGAACTTCCTGAAGGATTACAACAACGATAAGAAGTACGACATGATTCTGGCCAAGAGTGGCGACAACATCCTGATGGCCAACAAGCGTTTCGACATCACTCAGGACGTTATCAACGGTCTGAACAAGCGTTACAAGCCATCAGCTAAGCCAGCTGCCGACGAGAAGAAGGCTGACGAAAAGAAGGCTGACGAAAAGAAGGCTGACGAGAAGAAGTAATCCAATATTACTATTATATCTCACAAAGGAACCTCATGATTGGGGTTCCTTTTTTTTGTGTGATATTATACCTATCACATGCTACACAAAATACCTATTATAAGGTATTGCGCACCTCGCATAAAGGCTGTACCTTTGCATCTAGATAAAAATAATGTATATTAATGCAAAGAATAATATTAATAATTATAGCAGTAGTGATACTGCAAAGTGTTAACGCTCAGGGAGTTATGCGAGGCGTGGTGATAGATAAAGACACACACGAGGTCATAATAGGAGCTACGATTACTGACGAATCAAAACATAAGCCACTCACGGTTACCGATGCCGAGGGACGATTCAGCATACCTAAAAGTAGTTACACACGCAAAATCAGAATTTCTTATATCGGATATAAGGCGCTGATAGTAGAACTGCTACAAAACACTACCGATCTTAAACTGCAGATGGAAGCCGAGGTAAGTAAACTTGGCGAGGTGGTGGTAACTGCTCAGGAGAGTAGGGGACTTACCAGTGCATCCAGGATCGAGAAACACGCGATGGAACATCTACAGCCATCTAGTTTTGCCGATTTGCTTGAGTTGTTGCCTGGTGGTCGTAGCAAGGATCCTGTGCTCAGTACGCCTAACAACATACATATCCGCGAACTGTCTACTGGCAACGGCAATTACGCCACATCATCACTTGGAACAAGTTTTGTAATCGATGGTGCACCTATATCTACCAATGCCAATATGCAGTATATGGCAGGTGCTTGGGATGCAGCTACTACCGATCGCGACAACACCAATGCAGGAGTGGATATGCGCAGCATTTCTACTGATGATATAGAGAGCGTAGAAGTGGTAAGAGGCATCCCCTCGGTAGAGTATGGCGACCTGACTAGCGGACTTGTCAAGATAGAGCGCCGCAAGGGTGGCCGCGACCTGAACTTCCGACTGAAGGCCGATATGGGCTCGAAGTTGATGTATGTGGCCAAGGATATGGAGTGGAAGGATCGCCGACTCAGTCTTAATCTGAGTACCGACTATCTTAACGCCAAAGCCGACCCGCGTAATCGACTCGAGAATTACAAACGTGTAACTCTGTCGGCCCGACTCAACAAGGGTTGGGAGCATCAGGCGTATAGCATCAACCTGTCAACCAATCTGGATTATACCGGTTCGTTTGATAACGACAAGCAGGATCCCGACCTGAACTACCATCAGGAGGATAGCTATAAGTCCAGCTATAACCGATATGCACTTTTGTCTAAGTTACAGATGAAGATGAAACGCCCTATGTGGCTTAAGTCTGTTGGCTTGACAGCTTCGGCTGCCTATGAGCACAATCTGTTGGAGCGCACCCGATTCGTACAGCTTTCGCGTATGACAATTGCTCCCACATCTAAGGAAGAAGGCGAAAACGATGCCTATATTCTGCCTTATAAATATGTAGGTCATCACGAGGTCGACGGCAAGCCGCTGAATGTCTACGCCAAACTCAATCTCTGCCTCCAGGTGCCCAGCAACATGGTTTCAAACACTCTGCTGATAGGTATGGACTGGAACTTGGATAAGAATCTGGGGCGTGGACAAGTGTTCGATCCTTACAAGCCTGTTTACACAGGTATTTCTTCGCGCCAGCGTGAGCTCAAGGATATCCCTGCCAATCACCGCATTGCAGCCTATGCCGAAGAAAACGTAAAGTGGCCCACCGCTATCGGTACATTCGAACTGATGGCCGGAATCCGTGGCACCCAGATGCTCAATCTACCATCGTCTTACACCATGCACGGCAAGACCTATTGGGACCCTCGTGCCAATATCGGCTATTCATTGCCTAAATTTACGCTGTTCGGCAAGCCCACCTTCATCCGTTTTGCAGGTGGCGTGGGTCAGCACACCAAGATGCCAACTATGGAGCAGTTGTTCCCCGATATGCTATACATAGACTTTGTGCAGCTTAACTATTATCACGACAATCCAGATTATCGTCGCATCAATCTGATGACCTATATTCGCGATCCCCGCAATACCGCTCTTGAGCCCGCCCGCAATCTTAAGTGGGAGGTCTCTACCGACATCAGTGTTGGCGGCAACCGTCTTGCAGTTACTCTCTTTCGCGAAAAAATGACGTCGGGCTTCCGCACCCAGAGCTATTACGATACCTATAGCTACAAGCAGTACGATGCTTCTACCATCAATCCCGATGCGCTCACTGCCCAGCCCCAGCTTAGCGACTTGACATATCAGACCATCAACGAACTGGCTGGTTACGGCAACTACACCAATGGCAGTATGACTCTGAAAGAAGGCGTTGAGTACACCCTCGAGACGGTCCGTTTCCCTGTGATACTTACCCGTCTCACCATCAATGGCGCCTATCTGCGCACCACTTATAACAACTCGATTGTCGACAGCTATCGCCCCAGCGTGGTCATCGATAATCGCCAGATACAGTATGTAGGTCTGTATGCTGATGACGACGGTTCGGTGCGCGAACAGTTCAACACCAACTTCACGCTCGATACCGATGTGCCCAAGCTCAAACTGGGCTTCTCGATATCGGCTCAGTGCCTGTGGTTCAACACTTCGCAACGTCAGGAGGTTAGCAATTATCCCGTCCAGTATATCGCCCCCGATGGTAGCATACACGATTGGCAGGATGAATACGCCAGCGATACTTATCTGCGCTGGTTGGTCAGAGATTACTCGCAGTCGCAGTTTGAGAAGAATCGTGTGCCGTTCAGCATGAACCTCAACTTCAAGGTCACCAAGAAACTGCTCAACGACCGTATTAATGTGGCTATGTTCTGCAACCGACTCTGGAATTACGCCCCCGACTACGACAGTCGCGGCACCACCATCCGTCGCCACGAAACACCATATTTTGGATTAGAAATGAACGTTAAGATATGAGGAAAATGATATGTTACATGGCAGCCATCCTGCTGATGACGGCCTGCCACAAGGAAGAAAACGACATCTTTGCTACAGCCAGCATCACGCTCGAGTGTAGTGAGCAGATAAACGTGAGCCGAGTTCAGGCTCAGGCCAAAATCACCAATGTCAACACCCGTCAGACCACCACTTCATCAGCCTTCAGCGGGGCTACACTCAATGTGGAACTTCTGCGCGGTGCCTACGAGATTTTGATTGAGGGTGTGATGACCTACACCGATGCTGCAGGCAAAGAACACATACGCCAGTTCCGCGCCCAGACCGACTATGTAGAACTGGCTGGCTACGATACTAACACGGCAAAACTCAATATAATATTCCTCGATTGATATGAGACTGCAACTATTATATATATGTATGTTAGCTTGTCCGGTAGCGGCGATGGCTACCGATGCCGACTCGGCACTCGTTGAGCATACCCAGTTGGCGCGAATGATATCTGCCGATGCCGAACGCAATCCTGCCATCCATGGTGCTGCTTATTCTGCGTCATTCTCGCAGTTGGCTCTGGGTGTCGATTATCAGCATCAGTCAGAGGCCTTTGTCCAGCAGTTGGGTAGCGGATACGTGCTGCCTTATGCTGGCGTAGATACCTATCTCCGTCTGTCGCAGAGTGCTGCTGTATGGGGTTCTGCCTCGTATACAGCTGGTATCCAGAAAGATGTGAAATGGAATTCCACTTCCGATTACGCTTTGCTTCAGCCCTATGTGCTGGCCGATACGCTTGGTGGCGATACCCATCGCGAGCGCTATGCCTTTGCAGGTGGATATGCCACCCGTTTGGATAAGTGGATGCTGGGAGCCGAGATGCTGTTTCGTGCCGAACAGGAATACCGCGATCGCGACCCCCGTATGCGTGGCATCGTTACCGACCTTACTCTGCGTCTGGGTGCCGGTCGACAGATGGGGCGCTATACTGTTGGCGCCGCCTTCGAGGGCAATGTCTATCGTCAGACCAACAGCGTAACATTCTATAGCGAAGAGGGCGTGATACCCGAATATCAGATGACCGGTCTGGGCACTGAGTACAGCCGATTCTCGGGCGACAAGCGTAGTCTGTATTACGATGGTGGTGGCGTGGCTCTTTTGCTCAGTGCTACTCCGACAGATAGTCGCGGACTGTATGCCGACCTTACCATTGGCCGTTATCAGTATCATCGCAAGCTGGCCGAATACAACTCTATGCCGCTCACCGATCTTTACCGTGAGCAAGCTGCACTTACGATAGGTTGGCGCACACCGGTGATTGCCTTTTTTGCCAGCGCCGACTACACCAAGCGCACAGGCGACGAATGGATTGGCGGCACATCCGATGCCCGCTATTTCCCTACCATCGGCTGTCTTACTATGTACAAGCATCAACTTATCGATGCCTCGCTGGGCGCACTTTATAGCCGTAACAATCTTAGCCTGATGCTGCGCAGCGGATATAAGAGTAGCCGCGAGAAGTATGTATATCCTGAGCGCAAGATGGACTATAGCCAGATTTATGGCGAACTCAAGGCGCAGTACTTCCATCATGCCAGCGATCGCCTCATGTTGTCGTATTCTGCCGATGCATTATATCAGGCCAATCTCACGCACAGCATTTATATGCCTTATGCCAACATGGCCGCTAGCTTTGTGCAGATGATAAATCACACTTACGATTACGCCAAGGCCAGCTACACTCATGCTGACGCCAGCGTTAGGGCCGACTACCATTGGCCTTGCAGCCGATATGGCGCATTTGCAACGCTCGGGGGCGGGATAGTGCTCTGCTCTACAGGCGAACACCAGACAGCACTCCACGCATCAATTGGAATAACATTTTAAAATAATAATAACAATAAAACATCAAGAGTATGAAAAAGAATCTTTTTGCATGCATCATTGCGATGCTTTTAGTAGGAATTATGTTTACATCATGTTCCGACGACAAGACACCAGTAGTTGCTCAGACAGCAGTATCTCTCGAGATTCCTGCTAATCTTGAGAATGTGGTGCTCACCGGTGCCAATCTGGTTATGACCAATGTTGCCACACAGCAGGCTTACATTGCTTCGGGCGACAATGTGTTCCAGAAGAACGGCAACAAGTATCAGATCGTTGTCGCCGACCTCGAGGAGGGCAATTACAATATCTCTATCAGCGGTCATCTCGATTTCGAACTCAACAATGTTGCTGGTCAGAAGGACTTCGAGGTGTCGTCCGAGAACGTAAAGATCAGCGAGACCAGTCCTGCTGTTCAGATGGTAGTTTCTACCTTCACCGCTCAGGGTGGTTTCGTTATCAGCGAGATATTCTTCACTGGCACAACCACTGCCGAGGGTAAGAGCTACAGCGGCGATCAGTACATACGCATCACCAATAATAGCGATGTAACTCTCTATGCCGACAGCATCGCTGTGCTCGAGTCAGCCTTCCTCACCACTCAGAAACAGGATTACACTCCCGACATCATGGCTACCGACTTCTCTGTACAGGCTTGCTACATGATTCCTGGCACAGGTAAGAGTGTTCCCGTTGAGCCAGGTGCTTCGCTCACTCTGGCCGTCAACGCCATCAACCACACTGTCGAGCAGCCTAACAGCATCGACCTGAGCGGTGCCGACTTTGAGTTCTACGATGAGAGCTCTAACGCCAACTTTACCGACCCTGATGGCAAGGCTCCAAACCTCGACAAGTGGTACTGCTATACCGCTTCCGTCTACCAGTTCCACAGCCGTGGTTTCAACTCTATGGCCATCGCCAAGATGAAGACCACCAAGGAGGATTGGCTTGCGAATAATATTTACGATGCTGAGTACCTCTTTGTGTTTGGCGACTTCTCTAAGACCATGACTAAGAAGGGTATTTACAAGGTGCCCAACTCATGGATTCTTGATGGTGTGAACCTCAGTGTTGAGTCTGTTCGCGAGTGGAATGTTCTCGATGCCAGTATCGATGCCGGTTGGACATATTGCGGCAAGGTGGATAAGGACGAGACCCGATTCAACAAGGCCGTTATCCGCAAGCAGGATGCCAACGGCAAGTATATCGACACAAACAACTCTACTAACGACTTCACTCCCGAGGCTCCAGCTTCGCTCATTAAGTAGGATTGAAAAATTGAAGAATTGAAAAATTGAAAAATTGAAAAATTGAAGAATTGAAGATAATGAAGAAAATTTGTTCTCTTTTGGCTCTGGCGCTGCTGTCGGTATCGGCAGTGGCCCAGAGTCTGCCTCAAGACCCAACCATTCGCAAGGGTAAGCTTAAGAATGGCATGACCTATTATATCCGCCACAATGCCAAGGAGGCAGGTCTGGCCGACTTCTATATTGCCCAGCGCGTGGGTTCTATACAGGAGGAGCCCCGTCAGCGCGGTCTGGCTCACTTCCTCGAGCACATGGCGTTTAATGGTACCAAGAATTTCCCCGGCAAGGGCAAGCGCCTAGGCATCGTGCCCTGGTGCGAGACTATCGGCGTGAAGTTTGGTGCCAACCTCAATGCCTATACCTCTATCGATCAGACAGTGTATCACATCGGTTCTGCACCACTCAAGCGCGAGGGTATCATCGACTCTTGTCTGCTGGTGCTCCACGATTGGAGTCACTACCTGCTTCTCGAAGATGCCGAGATCGACAAGGAGCGCGGAGTTATCCACGAAGAGTGGCGCACACGTCGTGCCGGTATGGCCGTTCAGCGACTCATGGAGCAGGCCATGCCTAAGGTCTACAAGGGCACCAAGTACGAGGACTGCATGCCTATCGGTTCGATGGACATCGTCGACAACTTCCCTTATCAGGACCTGCGCGACTATTATCAGAAGTGGTATCGCCCTGACCTTCAGGCCATTATTGTTGTTGGCGATATCGATGTAAACAAGATGGAGAAGAAGATCAAGAAGATTTTCTCGCCCATCCCTATGCCTAAGAAGGCTGCCCAGCGCATCTACTATCCAGTGAGCGATAACGACCGAATGATTGTCGACATCGAGAAGGATAAGGAGCAGCCCATCGTGCTCTGTCATATCTATCAGAAGCGCGACGCTACACCCGATAGCGAGAAAAACACCGCTAAATATCTGCGCGACGACTATATCGACGGACTCATCAGCACCATGCTCAACGACCGCCTGGTAGAGCTCCGTCAACAGCCAGTCCCCCCATTCCAGAGTGCCACCGGCCGCGCGTCGCAGTTCTTCCTCAGCCGCACCAAAGATGCCTTCTCGCTCAGCATCAGCTGTAAGCAGGACAATATCCTTGGCGGCATCATCAGTGCTGTAGGTGTGGCCGAGCGCGCCCGTCAGCACGGTTTCACTCAGAGCGAACTCGATCGCGCCAAGAAGTTGCGCCTCAATGCTGCCGAGCGCCGCGCTAAGATGCAGGGCGACTACCGCAACTCGCACTATGTCAACGAGTGTGTAGACAATTTCCTTGAGGGTGAACCTTTGCTCAGCATCGACTTCAAACTCCAGAACACTCAGCAGTTAGATCGCGAGGTAACTCTTGCCGAGGTTAATGCTGCTGTAAAGGAACTCATCACCGATAAGAACCAGGTGGTAGTGATGTACGCTCCCGATAAGGAGGGCTTTGAGATACCATCAGAACAGCAGGTAGAGCAGGTCATCCTGGCCGCTCAGCATCAGGCCTATGCACCCTATGCCGAGCAGCAGTTGGCCGAATCGCTCATCAGCAGTCTGCCCCAGGCCGGCACTATCCTTAGCGAGAAGCCATATCGTCACGGCTTCACCGAGATCACTCTGAGCAATGGCATGAAGGTCTATGCCAAGAAGACCGACTACGAGGCCGATGCCATCTCGTTCACTATGAAGGCCGATGGCGGTACATCGCTCTATGGCGACGAGGATATCCCCAACTTTGCTATGATCACCAGCGGAGTTACCGAGGGCGGAGTAGGGCAGTTCGATGCCGTCACTCTGCGCAAGATGCTTACCGGCAAGAGCGTTCGCGTCAGTCCGTCGGTGGGCACCACAGGTCAGAGCATCAGCGGTAGCGCATCGGTCAAGGATATGGAGACCATGTTCCAGCTCTCATATCTCTACTTCACCCAGCCCCGCAAGGATACAGCCGCTTTCGCCAGTCTTATCAATCGTCAGCGCGCATTCCTTGCCAACCGCAACGCATCGCCCAAGGTAGATTATAATGACTCTATCCGTGCCATCCTCTATGGCCATCATCCTCGTCTTGAACCAGTGGTTCAGTCCACACTCGATCGCATCAGCTACGACCGTATCCTCCAGATTTACAAGGAGCGTTTCAGCGATGCTGCCAACTTCAAGACAGTCATCATCGGCAACTACGACGAGCAGCAGCTGCGCCAGTATCTCTGTCAGTATCTGGCATCGCTGCCCGCTACAGGCCGTCACGAGCAGACCAACCGTGCCCGTGTGCCCCAGATTGTTGGCGGACAGAAGGTTGTAAAGTTCACCAAGCAGCAGGCCACACCGCTGGCCAACGTCAGCATCTACCTCACTGCCGATGTAGACTTTACTCCCAAGAGCGACCTCGAGCTCGACTTCCTTAAGCGCTGTCTCTCAATCGCTTACACCGACTCTGTTCGCGAGGAGAAGGGCGGCACCTATGGCGTAAGTGTCGACTTCGATCTGGATAAGGACGACCGTCCTAATGCCACTATGAAGATTTCGTATAACGCCGATCCCAGCCGATACGATGAGCTCAATCCTATCATCTATCAGCAGTTGCAGAACATCGCCCAGTACGGTCCTGCCGCCACATCTGTTCAGAAGGTTAAGCAGTACCTCACCAAGCAGTACGCTCAGGCTGCCATCACTAATGATTACTGGAGCTATATCATCTGGCACGAGATCGATGACGATACCGACTTCGACCGCGACTACTGCAAGATGGTAAACGATGTAACGGCTACCGACATCCAGCGTATGGCCCAGCGCCTGCTCTCCGCCAAGCGCTGCATCGAGGTAACCATGCTTTCAGAATAATCTGCCAAATCTGCCAGGGGACAGATACTGTTTTAAAAACCAAACTTTTTGGATGAAAAGTGAGGTGTTTTAACAATTATTGTCTATAGATTGCATTTACACACAGCATTTAGGCCCTGTTATCAATGTAAATTGCGACAGGGC
>JAEEGK010006945.1_pt1 | contig 27090 bp, 16 predicted proteins | sample 8958771 | NCBI WGS metagenome assembly JAEEGK01 (sample SAMN16246547, study PRJNA631951) | gut metagenome | biome: gut microbiome; feature: rumen; material: SC-attached | host: Bos | place: Iran: Karaj | collected 2018-10 | reverse complement strand
AAATGAAAATTTTTTGAATTAGAGGTAAATTATTTATCAAATATTTAACTAATGATGATATAAAAAGATTAAACATTTATTATTTGATAAGGTTTTGATTTAATTTTATTAACATAAAAAAAAGAAATAGGAAGAAAATATGATTTTGCTTTAGTGCTAAAAAAAATGAAATTAAATACTATTATTTTTAATATTGATTATAATAATGACATAAATAACAATAATATTTGAATTATATATTTTAAAGCATCTATAAATAAATCATCAAAAGACATAATAACAATAATTGAATTTATTTCAAATTATATTTCAAATTCATATCTTTTTTCTAAAAATAATTTACATTTAATTGATGTTTATCTTTTATATATTATTTCTTCAAAAATTAATTCTATTAATATATTAGATTTATATAATTATCTATATATTTATTTTGAAATTTGTTATAATTATGCTATAGAATTAAAATTTTTTTTTAGCATATTATCCTAGTGATATTTTAGATAATAATGTTTATGATAATTTATTAATTAAATCAAATTTAGAATATATAATTAAAAATTTAAAAAAATATAATAAAGAATATCCCAAAATACAATTTAATGAAATAAAAATTTGTGAATTAAATTTAGATGATTATGAAAAAATAAAAATTATAAAAGAGTGTTTTCATAAAAATATAAGACAAATTTAAGTAAATTAAAACTTTATATTATTAAAACATATTTAAATTTAATTTTTGTTGTTGAAGAAGAAAATAATATTATTTATACTTACATTTGTATGGACAACAAATAATTAAAGTTTCAAAAGGTTTTCCATTTAAGATTAATTGTATAATATTATAGAATTATTTAATAAAGAACTAATCAATGAGTTTCCAACTAAGCGTAAGAAATAAGTATTTATTTATTAAAATAAAATTTAATTTTTTCATTAAAATAGTAATAATGATTTTTATATTTTAGATTTAAAGGAGTGTCTTTTTTTATTTTAAAAAAATTTTCATTTATTATTTTTTAAACAAAAATAGTTTTATTTTTTTTAATTAATTAAATATTAAATAAATTTTTTATATTTATATAAATATTTTACTTACAAACCATATATAATGATACAAAGTTTATTTATAATCTTTTTTTATAAGTGAAAATTTTGATTTATAAATAGAATGAATTTTTTCTGAAGGTTTTAATTCTTCAGTATTAGAATAATAATAAGAACTATTTTGAGTCAAATCAGAAATATTTCTTTTTCCAAAAAAAGAATTTTTATTTTTATTAATTTCATAATTTTCATAATTAATAATCTTCTTCTTTTTATTAATTTCTTTTTTAAAAGTATTACAATTACAATTGCTTAAATCAAATTCTTTTTCACTAAAATTTTCTTTTTTAATTTCTTCTTTTGATTTATTCTTTTTTTTCTTTTTATCAATTAAAGAATTAATAAAAGGATCTAATTTTATATCTAAAAAATCATCTTCAAATTCATGTTCATTACTAAATTCTCCTAAATTATAATTTAAAAAATTAGAAATTGTATCATTTAAATCTAAATTATTTTCATTTTTATTTCTTATATATTTTTTATTATTTAGATTATATTGTTTAATTTTAAAATCAGTTATTGAACTTTTTTTATTTGAAGTATAATTTATATTATTATTAATATTTTTATATTGAATATTTTTTATATCTGTAAACCAAACAATATTTAAAATTTTTAATTTTTGAGGAGATTTTTTTTTATCTATTAAATTTTGAACTGTTAAATTACTTTTTAATTTATTATTATTTTTGTTATTCTTATTTAATTTATTTTTAATATTAATTGATTTTTCATTTTTTGAAATTTTAGAAATATTTTTTTTAAAATTTAATGGTTTATTACTTTTAGATTTAATTTCTATTTCATTATCATTTTTTGCTTTATTTTTTTTTGAATATATACATGTGACTTTTACTTTACTATTACAACTTCTTTGTAAATAATTTGTTTTTGATGATGCGGTAGTTATTAATGATTTTGTATAACCTTTTTTCATTTATTTTTAATAAATTTTAATTTTAATTTTTTTTGGTATAGATTATAAATGTATAAGTAAATTATTTTTATTATACTTTATTTATATTTTTATTTAATTTTTATATTATTTTTGATTGATTAATTATGTAAAATAACAAATATTTAATAAACAAATGGTTTATTTAGTATTATTTTATTTTTTATATAACATATATTTTTTCTTTTTTTAGTAAAAAATAAAAAAAAGAAATATCTGAAAATATAATTAAAGAAAATTTGATAATATTTAATAAATACTTAATAAAATAATGTTGTTAATCTATCTTTTTTTTAATTAATGTATTTATTAAAGAAAAATAATTTTATTATATTATAATTATTTATTTAATAAAATAAAGAGAACTTATTTATTATAAATAAAAAATATATATTATAAAACTAAAAAATACTATTTTCAATTTAATATCTTTAATTTATTTCTTTCTCTAGTTTTCAAAATATATTCTTTTCTTTGTAAATCAGCATTATATTTTTTAAGTTCTCTCATACTTTTAATTTGTTCTAATTCAACTTCAAATAACATTTTATATATTTGAGTCATTTTTTTATTAATTTTTTTTTTAAATCCTATATATTTATCTCTTAATTTTTCTTCAATCATATAATCTTCAAAACTTTCATCTGGATTTGTTAATTTTAACATTAATCTATCAATTAACGAAGCTTTACTTAGTTTTAAACTTTCTTTTGGATTTATATTATTTTTTATTTGAAATGAATTTATATTTTCTAATTTTGGCTTTGGTTTATTTATTAAAATTTTTTTTTCTTCATTATTTGTAATTTTTGTAGTTGTTAAATCTGTACTAAATGAACGATAAGAATAAGGTCGAATATTATTATTTGTTAAAAACAATTTTTTTTTAGTTGATTGAATTTTTTTATATAAAACTTTTTTTTCTAAATTTTCTTCATCTAATAAATAATTTTTTTCTTTTCTTATTGTTTCAAAATTATAATTTCCTTGTAGCTCTTTTGATGTTAAATTTTTAATAGAATTTTCACTTAAATATGGAAAATTATTTAATTTTGATAAATTGTATATTGTTTTATTTCTTGATAATTCAGTATTTTTTTTTAATGATTTGTAATTTAATTTTGCTTTTTTAAATTTATTTTTTGTTATTATTGATAATAAATTGATTTTTTGTAATTTTTTTAATTTATTTTCATTTGATAATGCTCTTATTCTTTTTTCTTTATATTCATTCATTTTATTTAGAAAATTAAAAATTTAATTAAATTAAAATGAAAAAATTAGGATTTAATTTATATATTAATATTTGAATATTATTCATTAATATTAGTTAAATTTCATTATTACAATTATTTAAATAGCTCCTCCAAATTTAGAATATTTAAATTTATTTTAAAATTTTTTAAAAAATATATTTTTTCAATAAATTAATATTTTAACTTAAATAAATAAAATAAATTTTGATAATTTAAGTATTAAATTATTCTATAAATAAAGAAAAACTTTAATTTATTTGGTTTAATTTTAAAAACATAAAAAGATAAAAAATATTAATTATAGAAAGTATATTAAAAGTTTTTAATAATAAAATGAATACACAAAATAAAAAAATACCAAATAGATTGACTGCAAATAATAAATGTAAAACAATAAATTGTGAATTAAGATTTTCACATAATAAAAAATCTTCATCAAAGCATAAACAAGAAAATAAAAAAATTGAACAACAAAAAAAAAATGAAGAAGAAAACAAAAAAAAAGAAGAAAAAAATGAAAAACCAAAAATAAATATAAATTCAATAACAAATAATAATAATAGTCATAATATTTATGTTATTAATAATTATTTTGAAGAAAAAAAAAATCAAGAAAATTTTCCAATTGGAAAATGGAAAGATGGAAAACGATATGATAGAAAAGGAATAGAAATAAAAAAAGGAGGAAAACAAAAATTAACTTTTATTGATAAAATAGGAAAAGGAAAATTAATTGAAACAATTCAAATTGAATCTTATAAAGAATATAATTTAATTGAAGAAATTTGTGAAGATAGAAAAAATAGTTGTTGTAATATTTTTTAAGATTGATTATTTTTAAACTATTTCTTTTTTATTTTTCATATTTTTTTAGGATTATGTATATTTTTATTGAGTTTATCTTTATGATAAGTTATATTTTTTATATAGAATTATGTAGAAATAATTTTATTTTAGATTGTTTAATTTTAAAAATGAGATTATTTACAATGAAGTATATTAATATGCTTTTTGAAGGATGTAGGTTAAATTAAAGTTTATATATTTAAACAATTATGTAATAAAAAATATTAAAATATATTTATTTATATATTTAGGATATATTAAATAATAATTTTTTTTTGAATGAAATTTATTTATTTAATTTTTTTAGAAATATATTAAGTAAATAATTTTCTTATTTAAAAACATAATTCAAATTTAATTTTTTTTAAAATTGAAAAAATAGACTAATAATTAATTTTTAATATCAATTAATAAATGATTAAAAGCAGTGAAAATAATAATAAATTAAACAACTAATAATAATAAATATAAAAAAAATTAAGAACATTAAAAAAAAAAAATAATATTCTATTTTAAACAAAATAATAATTTTAATGAAAAATTATATTAATAACCACATTTAATTTAATATAATTTAGTTAATGAATTTAACTAATATTTATAATCAATCAAAAACAATTTAAAAAATTTATAAATTTTATTAACCCAACTCCCAGAACATATAAATAGAATAAATTTACTATTTTATTATCATATTTTTTGCAAATTTTTATTCTAAATAATTCTTTTAATAATAGAAATGCCGCGATAGCTCAGCTGGCAGAGCGTCAGACTGAAGATCTGAAGGTCGCTGGTTCAACCCCGGCTCGCGGCAAATATAATTTTTTATGAATTATACATTAAATTTGGAGAACATAATAAATAAGATGAATAAGATGTTACTTAAATGGAATTTTTTGGGAAAAGCGAAAAGATGCTTGGGTTTCTTTTTATTCTCTTTTTTTTTTGTTAATTAATATAAAATATGAGTCGGCTTGCCGGAGTTAAACTAACTAACTAACTACCTAACAAATATAATTTTTTATTATATGTTTATTGTTTATTTAATAATATTTAAAAAGAAAAAATTATATTATTTTTTAGTTGATTTTAATTCTTTTTTAATAATTTTTTATATAATTTTAATTTAATAAGTTTTTATTATGTAAATATATATTTAAAAATATAATATTTTATAATGATAGTTAAATTAAAATATTATTTTTAATTAATTTCTTCAAAAAAAGATTTTTCAAAAAAATATAAAAAAAACTAAAAAAAAAAAAGTATTTGTTTTAAAAAAAAGATTAAATATTATTATTTCTTGACTTCTTTTTGTTTATTCTCTATTGTTTCTTCATCTAATTTAGGTTTAATCAAAATAAAAATTAAAACAGCAGCAATAATAATAATAATTAAATAAATCATAATAACCCAAGTAAAAGTTTTTGCTTTTAAAATACAATATCCATCTTTTAATTTGTAAGGATGAATACATTCAGTACATTTATTTAAATAATCACATGTATTACAATAATCAATATCATTACAACGATGAATACATTTTTTAGCATCATTATCAAGAAGATAATTTGTATTACATTGTATACATGTTTTATTATCTGTTTGATTATATTTTTTACAATTATCTATTTCTTTTAAGTATCTTAATATATTTTTATTTTCTGACATAAAGTTTAATGTTAATATTGTATTTATTATTATTGAAATTATGGGAATTTTCATTTTCATTTTTTATTTTAATTTATTTTATTTTTTTTTTGGTATTTTTTTTTAAAAATAGTGTTAATTTATTTTTAAGTATTGTTTTTTATAAAATAAAATTTTTTAATATTATCAATAATTTATATTAGTTAAAATAAACTTTAATTATATCTTAAAATACAATACAAAAAAAATACAATAAAAAATTGTTAATTATAAATAAAATAAATATATATTAATTACAAAATGAAATTCTCCAAAAAAAACATATAAATTATTCATTCATATTTATTAACACAATTAAATTAAAGGATTTACATTTAATAATATTTATTATATATTTGTTTCAATTTTCAAAATTAATGAAATCCCAAACAGAATTAATTAATTTAATAAAATCTTTATCGTCTTTTATTCCTAAAGATATTTGATTATAAAAATTAATAAAATCTTCTAAAGAAAAACTTAATTTATTAGAATGATAAATATTATTTAAATAATTTTTATATATTTCTAAATTATCATTAAATTCATTATATATTTCTTTTTCATTTTTAATTCCTAAAATAACATCTGGATGGTTTTTATAATTATAAAAATTTTTTAAATCAATTAAATCAATATTTCCAAATTTGTTTTTTTTAAATTTATCAAATACTTTTTTTACTAAGTTAACTCTTATATTATTCATATTACCAATTAAACTTTTAAATAATTTTTCATATAAAATCTTTTTTGAATCATCTGTAATAAAAAATGAAAAAATAGAATATAATTGATTATGATTTAAATTTATTTTATATGATAAACAAATTGATTCAAAAGATTGAAAATCTATTTTTCCTGTTTTAAAAGTATCATACATTGTTATTATTTTTTGAAAAGTAAAAATTGCCTTTTTACCTCTTGAAACTAATATATTTCTAAATATATTTAAATTTTCAGAAGGATTATTTTCATTTTGATAATTTGCATTTATTAAAGCATTTTGATTAAAATATGAATTTAATATATTAGTATTTGATTTTTGATTATTTAATTCAATATTTTCTTCTGGAATAATATATTGATTTAATATTGGATTAAAATGAATTTTATTTCTTAAATATGAGAAACTTTTTGAAAAATTATTATTTTTTAAACTACTATTATTATTATCTGAATTGAAATTTATTTTTATATTATTATAATTATTTCCATTATAATATTTATTATAATTATCATTATTATTATTTCCATTATAATTATTATTATTAATATTATAATTATTATTAAGATTTATTTTAGGAAAAATATTTTTTTGTGATTTAGATAAATAATTATTATTTAAATTATTATAAGACAATCCATTATAAAAATTATATTTTTGTGTATTATTAAAATTATTATTACTGCAATTTTCTATATCATTAAAACCATATCTTAAATTATTATTATTCTTTTCACTGATAATATGAGGTTTATAATAATTCAAATTTAATTTATTGTTATAAGGATTATAAATATTCCAAACTCCTTTAATCATATTTTCAAAATAATTATCATTATCTATACTAGAACTAATTGGAATATAATATTCAATAAAATCTTTATAATTAATTTTATTTTCTCTTTTTTTAATATTTAAAAATATATCTAAAGTATAATTAAATTCAGTAAATATTTCATTTTCATTTTTTCTTCCTAAAATAACTTCAGGATGTTCTTTACTATTATAAATACTTTTTAAATAAATTGTATTAACCCATTGTTCATTTTTAATATTAATATTATTAAATTGTTCTGTAATTAAATTTTTCCTATTTTCATTTATATTTCCTCTTATTAATCTTAATAATTCATTTGTTGAAATTGAATTTAATTCACATAAATCTAAAATGGAAAAAAAATCTCTTATTAAATCCATATTTAAAAGAATATTTGATTCTAAAAGACTATTACATAAATCTTCATATGAAATTATTTCTTTTAATTTATCTTCTTTTCCTTTTATTTTTAAAGCAAAAGTATAATATGTCATTCCATTATTTATATTTATTTTATTTTGAATTTGCTTTAATAAATATTGAAATAATTTTTTTAAAGTTGGAGAAAAATTTTTTTCTGATAAACTTCTTTTTAATGTTTTATAATTATTTTCATCAATTAAAATATTATTAATATTATTAGTATTAGAAAATTTATTTACATTAAAATTATCAATTGAATTTTTCCCTTTAGGAAATGAATTATTATAATAAAATAAATTATTATTATTAATATATCTGTTTATAAAATTTGGTTTGATATATTCTAAATTTTCTTTATTAAAAATATATTTAATAAAATTTTGATAATTAATTAATCCTGTTTTATATTTATCATAAATATTAAAAATATTTCTTAAATCATCTTCAGAAAATCCAGTTAATCCTAATTTAATAAAAATTTTTGGCCATTTTTCTTTTGTTATTAGTCCTGTATTTTTTTCATCAAAATAACGAAAAGTATTATATAATAAAATCATTTCTGAATTTGAGGAATGAGCTTTTAATGATAATTTTGTTTTTAATTCATATTCAAATAAACTTTTTAATTCATCATTAATTTCTATCATATATTTTTATTTTTAAAATAATTTATTTTTATATTAATTTTTTATTAAAAGTTATTTTTTTAATTTTAAAATGAATGATGATATAAATAATTATATAAAAAATTTTGGTGAACTTCAAAATTATGTTTTACCAATATCAATGTTAAGTGAAATTGGAAAAAAATATAATAATAATTATAGAAATTCTTTTTTAAATAATCATTCATCACAAAACAAAAATTCTTCATATAGAAATCAAAAATTACAGAATGAAAAACAAAAATCAATAAGAAATAAAAGTACTAATATTAAAAGTAATATTCAAAATTCAAATCCTACTTCTTTTAAATTAAAACAAAGTTCAATTACTTTTCAGAATAAAACAAATAAAAAAGATATTTATAATAATAATTATCCAGGTATTAAACTAAATAAAGTAAACGATAAATCTAAAAAAGAAAGCTCTAAAAAAAATGTTCATGAAACAAAAAGATTGCCTAATAATTCAACAATTACAACAATTTCAAAAAAGAATAATAATTTAATAAATAAAACTTCAAATGATATAATAAAAAATGTAGATAATATATATAAATCTGTTTTATATATTAATAATGATATAAAGAATAGTAAAATTAATTTACCTGAAATTAATACTTATAAAAGACCTCCATCTGATTTAAATAAAAAAAATAATAATATAAGTCCAAAAGAACATATTTTTGCAAGTAATAAATTTAATTATAATGAAGATGATAAAAGATATAATAAGGCCCAAGTAAAATATAAATTAAATAAAAAAACAAATCCTATTAATTTAAATAATCCAATTTATTCTAATTATAATAATATTAAATCAAAAAAAGATTATAATTTAAGTTCAAATAAAAACAATAATAATAAAACAAATGAAAATTATAATTATAATAATACAACAAATATAACTTCAAATCAAATATTAAATAATCAAATTTTAGAAATAAATAAATCAAAAAAAGATTTAGAAAATAATTCTAATATAAATTCACATATAAATCAAATTAATATAAAATCAGAAATAAATGCAAATATAAATGCAAACACTAATTCTATTAATATAGATAATATAAATCCATCAAATACAATTAAAAATAAGATAAATTCTGAAAATATAAATTCAGAAAATATATATTCAAATATGATAAATTCTGAAAATATAAATTCAGAAAAAATCAACTCAAATAAGATAAATTATGAAAAAATAAATTCAGAAAATATAAATTCAAATACTATTGATTCAAATCAAACAATTTTAGATAATTTAAATCCAAATAAAATAAAATCAGATAATATAAATTTAAATATAAATTCAAATAATAGTGATATAAATAATAAAATCAATCAAGAAATAAATAATCCAATAAAAATAGAAGAAAAAACCTCATCATTAATTATATCAAGATCCCAAACTCCTTCATCAATAAATACAACAACATTAAATATAGTATCATCATTAATAGGATTAAATAATTTAGGAAATACATGTTTTATGAATACATGTCTTCAAAATTTAATTCATTGTAAACCATTGATAAAAGAATTATTAAAAATAAAAAATGAAGTATTAACAAAAAGAATATCCTCATCATTTTTAAATTTATGTATAAACATATCAAAAACTCAAAAATCATTTTCTCCAAATGACTTTAGAAATACATTTTGTTTAAAACATTATCAATATGCAAATTATGGACAACATGACACAGTTGAATTATTAAGAACATTATTAGATGATATAAGTAAAGAATTAAATATAATTAAAATAATACCAAAATATTATGAATTAAAAACAGAAAATAAAAGTAAAGAAATACAAAATGATGAATATCATAATTGGTATTTAACAAGAGAAAATTCAATAATTATTTCTATTTTTTATGCTCAAATTATTAATACTTTTACTTGTGAATGTGGATATAAAAGTTTTTCTTTTGAAAAAATATTAGATATTCCTTTATTATTACCTAATAATAGATTTAGTGATAATTTAAATCTTATTAATTTACTTAATAATTATTTTTCAGGTGAAAAATTTAAATGGGATAGTAAATGTGAAAAATGTAAAGAAAAGAATTTATATCATCAAAAAAGTATTCAATTTGCAAAATTACCTAAAATTTTAGTTTTTTCAATTCAAAGATATAATTATTTATCATATGGTAAAAGTAATAAAAGTGTTTCTTTTAATGATGAAATTGATTTAAATAATTTTATTGATAAAGATTTAGTTAAACAAAAAAATACTAAATATAAATTATTTGGTGTATCTAATCATAGTGGAACTTTAGATTTTGGACATTATTATTCTTATACTAAAGTTAATAATTGTTGGTATGAATTTAATGATTCTTCTGTTTATCAAAGAAGTATTTCTTATAATAGTTCAAATGTTTATGCTTTATTTTATGAATTAATTGAATAATAATTTTTTTTATTTTTTTTTTTTAATTGTTTTTTTTTATTTCAATTTTTTGAAAATTTTTAAAAAATATTTTTAAGTATTTATTATTTATATGAAAATTTTTTTAAATACAATTTTTTTATATATCATATTTACTTATTATTTTTATCCACTTTTGAAAACCCTTTATAAAAAGCATATTATTATGTGATTTATTTAATTAAATGAATTTCATGTCCAGCCTCAATCCAATATTTATATTTATTGATAACTTTCTTAATAAAATCAACAATATTTTTTCCATATTCATTAACCCATTGTATAATTTCATTAGCTTGAAATTCATATAAAACTTTTAAAACAATTTTATCAATCCATAAAGGGGTTTTATTAATGAATTTAAATTGTTCATTTGAAATATTAGAAAGTAAACTTCCTAATAATTGTATAGCAACTTTATAATTTTTTTCTTTAATACTAATATTAATTTTTCTCATAAAAACATATTTACTAAAACTAAATTGTAAACTTTTAGTATAAAAAGTCATTGCAGTATTTCTATATTTTAATCTTTCACTTAAAACTCCAAAAGCAATACAAAATTTAACTTCACTTATTGATAAATCATCTTTATTTTTTAATTGACTTAAATAAGAATCATCTTCACTTACTACTATAGAAAATATTTTTAAATCATCTATTAAATTATCTATTACCATTTCTAAATATGGATTCATTGAAATTTTTAATTCATTTGATAATGAAATTTGATTTTCTGAATATGAATTTTTTTCACCTGTTAAATTATTTGTTTCACAAAAATTTTTTCTTTTTAAATCTATAAAAGAATCAAAATTAATTTCTTTAATTAATTCTAATAAAATATCATATTCTTTTTTTTGTAAATTATCAAACAAATAATAAGGACAATTTAATATTTTCATAGTTGTATTTTGTAAAAAATCACTATTTTCACTTATATAAAATTGAGAACTATTAAAATAAATATCAATACAATTTTTTTGCGGAATTAAAATATCACTCATTTTTAAATTAAAACTATTTTTTAAATTATTATCATTTCCATTTCTCATTTTTTGAATAGGAATTTCATTTATCATTATTCCTTCACTAGATTTAATTTTATTTAAATCACTTGTTGAAAATTCTCTAAGAAAATAAACATTATTTAAAGCTCTTAAACAATTATCATATTTTTTTAATTTTAAATATAAATCTGCTAAACTTAACCAATTTTCAGAACAACCAGGATTTATACTAGTTACAAATTTTGCTATTTGAAGGGCGTCTTCATATTTTTTTAATTTAATTAATATATCTATTTCTAATGATAATAAAGTTACATTTTGTTGATTTATTAACATATTTGCTAAGTAAGCTAATGCATCTTCAAATAAATTTAAAAATTTCAGAGGCTCAATTGCATATTTTGCATAAGAAAAGTCAAAATTTGTTAATTTAGAAAAATACATTATAGTAAAATTAAATCTTCGAGTTTTCATTAAAAATTTCATAAAATATTTTAATAAAAGTTCCATTTTAGAATTGAAATTAATATATTTAGTTTGAATAATATTATTTTGTCCATTATTATTATTTCCAATACTATTATTAGAATTATCAATTACATTATTATTATTATTATTCATATTCGTATTACTAATTTCTATTTTTTCACTTTTTTCAGTGATTAAAATTCTAATTGAATCAAATAAATAATCAAAAGTTTCAGTATTATTAATTTCTTCTAAAAATATACTGTTATTAGGAATTGGATATTGATTAAAACTCCAACTTCTTAAAATACTACTTAAAAAAACAGTTCTTAATCCTTCAGGATTAGCTTCAATAGCTTGAGAATCATCAATATAAAATATTTTTCTAATTCCACCAGGAAATTTAATTAATATTCTTAAATCTTTTTCTAAAAAATAATCAAATACACAAAATATACTTTGACTTATTTTATAATTTGAATTATGAAAATGAACTTTTTGAATATATTTTGATATATAAGCACTTATAAAAGCTACATTTGAAGTATTTAAACCATAAATATAATGATAACATCCTATTTTTGTTATTTTTTTTGATTTTAAACCAAAAAAACTTTTTGATTGGCTTTCTTTTACTAAATAACATATATCTGGTGGTCCTAATGGTTCTGAAGAATTTTCTAAGTTTTTACAATAAAACATTCTTTTATTCATTATATTATATATGTCATCATTCTCTATAGTTTCTGCTAAGTCTTTTACAAAGAATTCTTGAAGCATTTTTTAATTGTTTTTGTATTTTAAAATTATTAAATAAAAAATAAAAAGCCAAATTTCTTAAATGATAAAAAATCAAATAAATAAAAAACAATTAAAAATGACATAATTACTAGAGGAAGTAATTTTTAAAAGATAATTTCATGATGTGAATTCAAATTAACTTATGAAATAATTATAAAGAAGTAAATAAATTATTTAAAAAATTATTAAAAATGAATAACATATAAAATATATAAGTAAAAGGAGAAAATTAACCAAATCACAAAATAAATAATAATGAAGTTAATGGTACTTTTGATATCAAATATTGTCAATTAAACAATAAAACAGATGATTGTATTCCAAATTTTAGAGTTATCTTTTAGGAGTTGAGATAGAAATTATAATAATATTATAAAATTAATGTTTCCTTATATGAATTATTAAAAAGGAAGATTTTTTTACTTTCTGAATTTGTTATTAATGATAAAAAAGTTATATATTAATATTTTAAGGAAAAATAAATACATTTATGAACGCCTAATTTTTTAATATTTGCAGATTGATTATATGATAAATATGTTGGTTCAATCAAAATTAATGAGAAGGTTTAAATTTTTTTATTAAATATATTTTGAAATGAAGTAAATTATTTATAATTTTAAACAAAAAAATATTTTTGGTTTTTGTGTTTGTCATTTATATTATTGAATATAAATTTAAATATTGTTCATGATTTAATTATATAAAACTATTAATATTCAAAAAATGGATAAAAGTTTTCCAAAAATTTTAATATTGACCTTAGGAATGACTGTATTAATATATTCAATATCAAAAACAGATTTTTCATTCAAAATAAGAAAACTAGATGAAAATGCTATGTGTGAGAATGAAGCAGTTCCAAAAGAATTCTTAAACAAATATTTAAAAGAAAATGTAAATTATACATATAATCCAAAAAATGATGAATATACAAAAATAAATGTTGAAGAAATAAAAAAAATGACTGAATTAAAATCAACAAAAGATCTTTTAAGTACCTTAGTTCCAATTTTAAGCACAGGAAATCCATTATTAGTGTTTTCTCTAATTTTAGGTTCATTGACTTTTGGAGGTTTTTGTTATTATTGTTCTTGTTTTTATGGCAGATGTTGTTTATGTGATAATAAAAAAAAAGAAAAGAAATGTCCTTATATATTTTTTACTTTATCAATATTTCTTTATGTTATTATTATTATTTCTTCATTGTCAGGAAATAAACAAAATATTAAAGAAGGTTTTTTTACTACTTTATGTTCAATTTCTAAATTTGTGACTAATGTTTTTGAAGGTGATGATAATATAAATGAAAATCCAAGATGGATTGGAATAAAAAAATTCACTGATAATTTAAATGATTTAACTGAAACTTTAAGGGAAAGTGTTGAAAATAAAGATGATTTAATAAATGAAAATTCAAATATTGAAAATGAAGTTGATAATCTTACAGAGGCATTTAATGAATTACCTAAAGAAATAAATTTATTTACAAATCCAAATCCAAAAAATAATACTAAAGTAATATCTTCAGTTTTATTAAATGATATAGCTAATATTTCTTTTGAAGTAACTTCAAAATTATCTCCCAGTATTCTTGGAATAAAAGCCTTAACTTTTTTAGTACAAAATTTATCTGAAATTTATGAACAAATTGAACAATCATTAAAAGATATAACTTCTTCAATAAATACTTTTTCAAATGATTTTAATCAACAAATGAAAAATGTAAGTGAAAATGAAGTTATTGTTTATTTAATGAAAGATACTTTAATTAGTCGAGTTCAAGATTCAATTTTTTCTTTTATAATAATAATTTCTTTAATTATTATAATTTCCTCATTTTTATCTATTAAATTTTATCCAATGAAATTCGTAGCTTTTACAGGATGGAGTTGTTTACATTGTAGTTTAATGTTTATATTATTTCTTGGTATAATATTCAGTATTTTAGGATTTGTGTCTCAAAGTGTTTTTGCTTTAATTAATGATCAATTGAATAATAATGGAACTTTATTTTTTAATTTTACTAATGTAAAAAGCTTTATTGATGTTTGTTATAATGGTAATGGAGATTTAAGTTATTTTTCAAATCAATTAAAAAAAGAAATAAATAATACTAAATTTGTAGATGATATTTATAAAAAACATGATGAATTTAAACAATATAATGAAAGTATTTATAATATGAAAAGTTTTGATTCAATAGAATTTAGTAAAAATGAAATGAATACAAATTATATTATAATGAATTCAAATGAACTTATTGATAGTTTAAATGAATTTAATAAATATATAAATTATGGTCAAAATAATTATATTCTTCAAGAAAGTGTAATAAAACCTTATGAAATATTTGTAGTTTCTTCAAATAAATGTTTAAATGGTTATAAATATACAAAATATGAAGAAACAATAATTGATTCTTCAGAAAACAATAAATTATGTTTTGTAATATCAGAATGGAATAGTAATTCCTTTGAATCAAGATATAAAGATAAAAATATTAAAATATCAAGTTTAGAATGTGATGATTTTAATACCTTAATAAATGAATATAAAAATTCACTTTTTTCTTTTATTACAGAAGTAGATAATTATATGAAAAAAAATTCTTATAAAAATAAAATAGAATCAATTGATTCTCATTCAAAAAACCTTTTAAATCATATTAAATTAGGTTTATCTTATTCATATAATGTTATAAATCCAATATTTAATTTTTTTGAACCAATAACTCATGGAGAAGGAATATTATCATCTTTAAATTGTAAATTTTTACATAAAGATTTTAATTTATTTTTTGAAGCTTTTGATCATGACTTTAGTTTAACTATGAGAAATTTAGGAAGTTATTTTAATATAATTGCAATATGTATTTGTTTATCTACTTATTTTCTTTTAATTGCTCTTAGTAAAATACCTCAATCTCAAGAAGATTTAAGATTTAAAGAAGGAAATTTAATAGGAGGATTTTTAGATAAATCTTTAGAAATGAAAACTAATTCATATAGCGGTTAGATATTTTCAAATTTTTGAATAGAAAATAGAAAAAAATTTTTATTTATATTTATTATATTAAATTTATTAAAATACTTTTTTAATTTTATTATTTATAATATAAAGAACAAATTTCCTTTTCATCTTCTTTTAATAATAAATCTGTTATTTTTTGGAAATTATGATATGGAATATTTGTTGTGTTTTGTAATAATAAACATTCTTTTGTTCTAAAACTATAATAGTCTTTCCATATTTTAATAATATTTATAAATTTTTGAAAAATTCCTTTTATTTGTCCTTGATATTTTATTCTAATATCTTTAAAAAAAGTAATAATATTTTCATTCAAATATTCAATCACAAAGAATAATAAAATCAAATTAATTGTATTTAAGTTTTGTTGATTAATATCTTTAATTTCAATTTTTGAAATAAGCAAAAAGAAAATACTTTCATATTTGCTTTTAACAAAAGAACATATTTTATTTTTTTTAGTGAAAAATTGTTCTTCTTTAAAATTATTTTTTTTATCATTCTTATCAAAAAAATAATTAGATAGAATAACACTTCTTAAAAAATTACTACATGAAAAAATAAATTTCTCATTAATGATTCTATTATAAAAAACAGTTAATTCCCTTTCATCAAAAAGAAAATAATCTAAAATGTAAAAATTACCTTTATTAAATTGAATTAATTCACCTAATAAATCAAAACTTGATTTAATAATTTTACTTTGTTCATTTTTAGGATAAATTATATCATATAATAAACAAGGAAATAAACCTGAAGAAATAAAAAATGATTGATAGAAAGTATTATTTCCTTTTAAAATAGTTTCAAAAATTGATAATAAGCAAATTTTAGCTGATGAAAAATAACATTCTTGAATGTATTTAAATATTAATTTTTGTAATAATCCAATTTCATTTTCAAATTTATTATAATAACATATTTTTTGATTTATTAATTTTGGGTCTGTTAAAAAAATTAATGTTTTTTCTATATTTATTTCTTCCATTTTTTCAATCTTTAATTTGTCTATTATACTATAAAATAAATTATTACATGAATTGCTTATTTTATTATTTTTATTTTGATAAAAAAATAATTTTTCTTTCAAAAAGTCTTTTATTAAATCCATATAACCTTCATTTAAAAATCCTAAAATGTCTTTTTCAGAAAGTAAATTTAATTTATTTTCAAAATTATTTTTATCTCTTGAACAAAAAGAATAAATTAAGCTTAAATATTGAAGTTTTAAATTACAATCACAATCACAACAACAACCTTGTCCATGGTATTTCCTATTATTAATAATTTGATTATTATTATTATTAAATATTGGCCTATCATTATTTAAATTAAAAATATTTCCCCATTCAATATAATCTAAATAAGGAGAAAGATAATTCATAATATTTAAATTACTTAATTTATCTTGAATTTCTGTTTTTCTTTCTCTTGATAATAAAGTTGATAAAGTAAATAACATTTGAACTTGAAAAGAAGAATTTTTATAAATATTAATAAATTGCTTTCTGTTATCTTTTATTTTAAAATTATTGTTCATTTGAGAAATATTTTTTGTTAATTGAATATAAGAATTAAAAATATTACTTTCATTTTTTGGTATATTTTTATAAGAAGGATTAAACTTTTCAAAGATATTTAAATATAAAAGAGATAAAGTTTCTTTTTTATTTAAAATTTTTCCATTAATAGTTAAATTATCTGTTAAATTTTGAGGATAAATTAAAATTTCTGTTTTCTTATTGTTAATGTTTTGTTCTGTAAATAAATTAATTCTTAAATAATTTGGATTATCTTGATTTACATTTGCCACATCTTCAAAACTAAATTTTAATTTTTGAACAAGATTTTCTAAAAAATTTTTCAGATTAATTGAAATACTTTGATTCTCAACAATTTGTTTAGAAATAGGAATTTTTCTTAAATTTTCTTTTTTTCTAATTAAATCTTTAATATCAATTTTATTATTATCATATAATAAAATTCCAAAAACTCGACAAAGTAAATCTAATTGATTTTTCTTTATCATTGTGTTATAAATTGAGTTAATGGTGTTAAAAATGTTATTTAAAGAAACTACTTTATTAACTAATAAACTTTCTGATATTTGAATTGCGTTTTTAGATATTTTTGGATTGTTAAAAAACAATAAAAATTTACCAAATAAATTTTCTTGATTTGATAAATATTGTGTTATTAACTTATCAGAAATAATTTTATGAATGAAAACAATTAAATCTTCATAATATTCTGAAAGAGAAATATTAAAAGTATGAATTACATCAATAAATAATTTTGATGAATAAAAAGAATTTTTTAATGAATTATCATTATTTCCGGAAGCCAAATAGAATAAAATTTTTGATATTTCTGTTTTTATATTATTTCCTTTTTTTATCACTAATTTTTGAAGGAAAAATATTTTTTGAGTTAAAATAGTAAAATCATTGTTTTTATTTTGTATTTTAGTTATTATTTTTTTTGAGGTTATTGTTGATTTTTTAATAAAAGGTGATTGTCTTATTATATTAAAAAGTGATATTGAATTTTTTGATATATTCATTTTTTTTATAATATTATTTAAAATTAGGTTAAAAATAAGATAATATATTATTTATTTATTCTAATTTTGTATTATGAAATGATTAGTATTTATGTTTGTTCTTTGTTTTTAATAACAATTATTTTTAATTATTATTTTATTTAAAAAAAATAATTTTTCAAATGTAGCAATTTTTAATTTTTTAAATAATAATTTTGAACATCATTAGAATTATATTTTAAATTAGATTTTTAATTTCTTATAACCTTATTAAGGCTCAAAAATTGATTATAAATAAAAGCTATTTATATCTAAATTATAACTTAATCAATTTTTCATAATTTAATTATTACAATTTTAGAAAGCATAAAATTTATATTCAAATTAAAACTTCAGTCACTTCAGTCTCCAAAATCCCTTAATAAGAATAATTAATTTTTTAATTAATTATTTTATTAATTTAAATAATCATAAAAAAATAATAAATAATAAATATGATATAAAATAAAACATTATATTTATGTGGGGATAACAAAATATTTTAAACTCCAAAATTGACACAAAGAACAAAAGGAATCTTTTTTTTTTATAAAAAAAATTACTTTTAAAAAAGAAAAATATATTTTAAAAAATTAATTTTAATATCATATAATATTTTATTTGTATTAAGTTTGAAAAAAAGAAAAATATACTCAAATAAAATAAAAAATATATTTATATAATTTTCTTTAAATTTCCAGAAAAGTTATTTAACTATTTTTTAATGTTTATGAATTTTTCTTTAATATAGAATATTTATATGATATTTATATAATAAATATTTAATTTTTGTTATTTCATTTATATTCTAATTATTTATTGAATTTAATTTATCATTAATTTACCTTATTATTATTTTCTAAAATTTTTTTTTAATCACAAATCTACATCACTTTAATTTTAATAAAATATAAAAATATAGTTTTTATTTCACTCATTTTATAAAAAAACTTTTAAAAAAAAAAAATAATCTTTTTTTATATAAACAACAACTCATTATTTCTAGAACTATTAGAAATAAAAGTATTAGAATTTCCATCATCATTATTATTAATATTATTTGAATAAGAATTAAAAAAATTTTTTGCTTGTGGACTTTTATTTTGTATTTTATCATTTAATTTATGTTTAATTTTCTTAAAATTAATTTCTTTCCTATCTTTATTTTTCCTAATAAATTGAAGTAAATCAATAGCATTTTCTTGACTCATTTTATTATAAAATTCCATATTATTATTTCTACAAGGAGGGCAATATGAATAATAAGGACCATAGAAATTTACTTTTTCTAAATATTTATTAATAATTGGATTTTTTATTTCTATTTTTTTATTAAATGATTCTGAATTTGAATTTAAAAAAGGTCCGAATTTATTTTCTTCAAATTTTATTTTTTTTTTAATTTTTTTATTCCTTGTTGATTGAGGTTTAAAATTTTTAGGAATTATTTTATTAAAAATATTTTGTCTAAATGATTCTAATCTTTGAGATTTTATCATTTTATACAGATTTTCGAAATTATTATTATTTATCTTATTAATATTATTAGTAGTATTAAATAGATTATTTGAATAAGTTTTTGAAAGTTTTTCTTGTTTTAATTTTTCTCTTTCTTTATTTAATGATATTAAAGAATTCATTTTTTCTTTTAATGGATATGAATTTCTATAATCTTCTAATATTGACAATACTTCTTTATCTGTATATGAATAATACTTTCTTCTTTGATTTGGATAAATAAATTTACTTTTTAAATTATCTTTTTCTTCTTCAGGTAATAATATTTTTTTTTTAAATAATATTTTTTTCACTTTTTGATCTTCATTTATTTTCTTTTTATTATAAAAAGAATTATCTGTTTTATACATAGTACTTTTAGTTTCATAAAATTCATTAATTTCATTATCATTATTATTATTATTAATATTATTAAAATCAAAATTATTATTATTATTATTATTATCAGATGAATTTCCTTTTCCAACATAAGTTAAAAAATTTTCATCTTTTGAAAATAATTTTAAAATATGATTTTGATAATCCAGTTTAGTTTTCCATTGAGAAGGGATGAAATGATTTGTATAAACACATTCTTTTATTGTTGCTGATTTTATTCTATTTAATTGTTTTTTTATATCACTTATTTTTATATTGGTTTTTTCTATATCATCATAAAATTCCATTTCTTTTTTTTTAATATCATTCATTCCTGAAATTGAATTGCTTTTCTTTTTTTCTTTTAAATTAAAAAGATATTTTCCAGAAACTCCTTTTTCATTTTTCATTTAATATTTAAAAATTAATTATAAAAAACATTCATTATATATATTAATTTAAATTAATTATTTATCTTTTAATTCTACTTTTATAAAAGAATTACAATAAGAATAAGAACTAAAAATAATATGTAATTTTCTTCTCCAATTAAATTGACTATCATAAATTTTCATTATTTTATAAGAAGTAAAAAAATTATAAGTACAATAACCAAATTCTCGAAAATAATAAGCTAAAAAAGGAATAAAACAAGTATATTGTAAAATAGGATTAAAAGAATCTAATAAAAATATATTAATTCCTTTATTTTTAATTTCTTCTCTATTGTTTTTTAAATAATAAACTAAACCATTATAACAAGAAATATGATTAGGATGTTTTGTAATTCCATATTCATCAAAAGTTAAAATAGTTTCAATGTCATTATTTTTTTTTAAAAAATCAGAAATTTTTTGTGAAACTATTTTTTCATCCCAAAATTTTGTTATATTATCTTGTAAATCAGGATCATCAATTAATTCATTATCTTCTAATTTTAAGTATTTAGAAACTTGTTTAAATTCTTCTGTTCTTATATGACCTATTTTATCGTAATTTCCGTTTGATAAACATAATATTTTTAATTTGATATTATAACTTAATAATACTTTTATTGTTGGAGTATAAAACATTATTTCATCATCTGGATGTGCTATTATTAATAATATTGATTTTATTTTTGATACATCTGATTCTAATTTTTTTAAGTTAAACATTGCTTTTAATTTTGTTCCTTTTTTGATTTGGAGAAGAAGAGATATTATTAAAAGAAAATTTGTTGATATTATAAATAATAAAAAGTAATTGAATATATCCTGAGTTTTAAAAATTTGTTCATAAAATTCTTCTAACATTTTAAATAAATATTTTTTTAAAATTATTAATATTTATTAATTAATTGATTGTTAAATAATCTGAAATGATTTTATAAATTTTTTCATTAATAAAAAATATTCCATTATAATTTATTTAAAAAATGAAAGTTTTATTCAATTTATTCTAAAAATAATATATTTGTATTATATAATAAATATGAATTTAGAAAACAAAAGAATCATTAATTATAGTAATCTACATTGGCTTTACTATATAAATAATAATGAGTAAAATATAATACCAAGGATGAATAAATATTAAGAATAATTTATATTCAGAATTTCCTCTTAAAAATACATCTTTATATGAAATTTGGGAAATCAATTACACCATAAAATTCACTTTAAATATATTACATTTTAAAAATTCTTAAAATAAAATTGTTTGTACATCTATTTATTTGATATCAATAAAAGAATATCTAAAATTTTTTCAAAAGAATAGCTTTCATATCCATATTCAAAAAAAAATATTACTATTTGGGTTTAAAAAATAGAAGTTATATTTTTTTTAAGAATTATTTTGAGATTTCTATTTTTATTTGAGTCTTTTTACTCAAAATATTTATATTTTTTTAAATTTGATTATTTAGTTTTATTACTTAACATATAATTTTTATAATATCTGAAATTAATTTTATTCAATTCATTCATTAAATTGAACAAATGTTTAAAATAATTAAAATATAAAAAAAATTAAAATGAAATCAAGAAAAGGAATAGGAAAAAAAGAAGAAGAAAGTAGTATTTTATAATTATAAATATCTTTAATTTGAAAAATTAAAACAAGTTCCAACATTAAATTTAATCTCAAGAAATTTAAATTCATAAGCAAATGATAAAATTGAAAGGAGTATTCAATAGATTTTTCTTTTAAGAAAATTAAATAAATTATTCAAGCTAATCATAAAAATTAAACTGGGAATTTAAGGCTAAAGATTTTTAGAAGAACAAGAAAAAAACTAATTCGATAATACAATTTGTAGTACTTTAAAAGAATTAGAATTATTGCTGAATAATTTAATTTATATAAAGAATTTGAACCTTTTGTTCATTCTATGTTGAAGGAAATTTGGCTTTAAATTATTAAATTTATATTAATAAATAAATTTTTTTGTTTTATTTTTTTGAATTAATTTTTTGATTTTTTATGAATAGATATTTTTGTTTTTTTGTTTAAAGATACTTTTTAAAAAAATTTCAAAAGCAAAATTAATTTAATATCGTCATTTCACTAACAATCTCTTTAATTTTTTTATATTTTTAAAATAATCTTTTTTATAAAGAAAACTCATAAATTAAAAAATAATATAAAAAAACATGAAAACCCCTTTTTTTCTTTTTATTTTTCCAATAACATTATCAATACATTTTTTAAATGAAAATGAGAAAATATTAAGATATTTAAAACAAATTGACAATTGTTTTAAGTATTCTGAAGACGAAAAAACTTGTATAGAATGTAATGATAATTATCAATTAGATTCAAATGGAAAAGCATGTAGACATTATTGTAGAGATATGGATTATTGTAATGAATGTATTATTACAGGAAATAAATTAATATGTATTGAATGTATTCATCCTTATCAACTTAAAGATGGTTATTGCATTTTAAAGGCCAAAGCATTTACTTGGGTAATTATTGTTTATTTATTTATTATTATTATTGCTATTGTTTTGATTTGGATTTTAATTAAACCTAAACTTGATAATAATGAGCTTTGAATAAATAATTATTTAATTTTTAAGATGAATATTTTTTTTTTGTTTATAAATTGTTTTAATTTATATTTTTTATTTTTTTTATTTATTTGATTAAATAAATATTTTTTAATATGTATTGTGATCTTGATATCGTTTATTTTCCTGAAAATTTATATTCAAAAATAAATTTATATGAATTAATTGTTAGTGCAATTATTGATGGTTATAATATTATTTCAGTTTCTATAATAAAAAAAGGAATAAATAAAAATGAAGAAATTCCAAATTTTGATTTTTTAAAAATAGAAGAAATAGAAAAAATATATCCTCAATATGCAATAAAATTTTTAAATGGAGAAAATATAAAATTAATAAATTGGTCAAAAATAAAAATATTAAAAAGATTAACTTTAGAAATAAATGAACCAAAAGATATTTTTATATTTACAAATCCAAACAATTATATTAAATTTTTTGATATAATTGCAATAAAACCTTTAAATGATAAAATACTTGAAGGAATTTTATCAGGAGAAGTAAATTGTGATATTATAGTAATTGATTTAAATGAAAAATTTTCTTTTATTTCAAAAAAAAAATTATTATTAAGTTCAATTGAGAAATATTCAGTTTTTTTTGAAATAAACTATGGTAAATTTGTCATTGATAATGAATCAAGAGGATTATTTATTTCTAATTTTATATTATTTAATGAAATTTTAAAAGGAAAAAACTTAATTTTAAGTTCTGGAGCTGAAAATTATTTTATGCATAGAAGTCCTTATGATGTTATTACAATATTTGAAACTATTTTTGATATTAAAAATAATATTATTAAAAATATGATTTGTGAAAATTGTCAAAAAGTTATTTTAAAATCTCATCAAAGAAAATTTTTTAAAACAACTGTTAATGTTGAAATTAATAATAATAAATAATATATTTAAATAAATTAATTTTATGTTTTTATGAAATTAATGTCATTTATAAAAAATAATAATTTAATTATCCTTTTTATTTATTTTTAAAATTATCTTTTTTATTTATTTTTAATTTTATAATTTATTCTAGTATCAATAAAATCTACTACTTAATAACATTATTTGATATTTTATTTAGTTTATAAAATCATTAAAAACCCTAAATTTTTTATTATTATTCTTTTATCAATTTCATTGATTAAATCTTTTTTTGTATAATATAATATTTATCTAATTCTGTTGGTATTTCTATTTTTTTATATGTTTCATAAATCTTGTTTTTTATGATGAGGATTAAATATTGAACAATTATTTTTGTTCTTTTTACTTTAATTTTCATCATCTTTTAATCCTTGGAAATATTTATTTTTTTTTTATTAAATACTATTATTTTAATTAAGGAAAAATAATTATCAAATAACAAATGTTCTTTTTATTCAATTTTATATATATTAATAGTGCTATCAGAAGAACCAGATAATATTAAATTATTTTTTAATTGAGTAATTACTCTTATTTCGTCCTGATGGTATTTTTTTTCTCCGATTAATTTTAATTCATTATTAATTAAATTATATTGTTTAATATTTCCATTTTCATGTCCTGTTAAAATACTTCCATCCAAAAGATAACAGATACTATAACAAATAGAGTCTATTTCAAATTTATTTATTAAATTATAATTGATAATTGAAAATAAATATATATAACTTTTCCCACCAACAAGAAAAAAGTCATTTGATATTTTTTTAAGTATATTCCAACACCATATACAGTCAATTTGCTTAATTTCACTTACAATTTTTAATTCTTTAATATTCCAAAAAACAACAGAACCTATTCCCCAAGGAGTTGAAACAATAATATCATCATTTATTTCAATAATACTATTAATTCCGGATTTATTATATTGATTAAGAGTATTTTCCAATATATATTGATTATTATTAAATTTCCAAATTTTAATTGTTTTGTCATCTGAACAACTAATTAATCTTCCATCTTCTATTTCTATTGTTTTTCTCACATATCCATTATGTGCTTTTATTTTTTGAATTAATTCATATGAAGTTAATGAAGTTAATTTATAAATTAAAATTGAACCTGTAGTCTCACTTGCAATAATATAACCATTAACTGCTTGTATTATATAAAATATATATTCTTTATTTTCAATTTTCAGTTCTATTTTATTATTATCTTTATTATATATTAAAATAGTATTATCATTTGAAGAAGAGGCTATTCTTCCATCTTCTAATAAAATTATATGATTTACAGGAGATTTATGTTCAACCAATTTATTTAAAATTTTTGATTCTAAAATTTGGAATTTGTTTTTGTTTTGGAAGTTGTCTTTTGAAAATGAGATTTTATTTTCTTGTTTTTTAACATTATTTTCATCTTTTTTATAAAATGAAATAAAAGTTTCTGTTTTTTCAAATATATTTTTACACAATGAGAAATCAGGAAAAGGAAGTCTGATTTTTTCAATATTTTTTAAATTTTGTATAATTTCAAAATTATAATTATTAAGTTTTTTTTCAAAAATATAGGAATCAATCAAATTATTAATCAAAGAAATTTGAAGATTATAATTCTTTTCATATTTTGAATATACTTCTTCTATAAATTTAATTTTTTTTTGTAATTCTTCAATCATTTCATTTTTATTTTTTTTCAGAGTGTCAAAATCTTTTATTTTATTTTTTATTTTTTCTAAATAATCATCAGAAAGAATTTCATCAGATAATAATATAACATTATGATTTTTATGATTATTTAAACATAATATACAAATATTTTTTCTACAAATTTTACAATAATAAGAAAAAGATTGATTATGTTCAAAACATGTTGAATCATATCTTGATAATAAAATAATTTGGTCTTGATTTAAAGAATGTTTAATAAAGCAATTATTACATAAAATTTGTTTACATGTAATACAATAATAAAAAATTAAAAAATCATTTTCTTGTTTTTTATTACAACCGGCACAAGGTATTTTATTTAATGTATTTTTTTGATTTTTTAAAAATTCATCTAAAGTAATTTCTCCTTTATGCCCATTTTCACAACAATAATTTATATAAAAAATATTTTCTTTTTCATTAATTTCAATCAAAGGAATTTTAATACATTCTAAACATCTTTTTATATTTTCAATTTTATAAGTTGAAGAATCACAACTTGGAGCATCATTCATCTTTAACTATTTTAAAAAACAAATAAAACTTTTAAAAATAAATATAATAAAATAATAATTATTCAATTAAAATATTTTATATTTTTATTAAATTGTTAAGTGGATTAAAAAATTATGTAATCTAAATTTTTACTTTAAATTAAACAAATTTAATCTATAATTAATTATTTATTTCAATATATTTC